>Ga0315915_1005607_pt1 | contig 15604 bp, 7 predicted proteins | sample MpolbnodulesMG_FD_207738 | JGI IMG/M metagenome (GOLD analysis project Ga0315915, IMG submission 207738) | Medicago polymorpha root nodule microbial communities from Los Angeles, California, United States - branched nodules | ecosystem: Host-associated > Plants > Roots > Nodule | place: USA... | reverse complement strand
GAATTAATTTATGTTTTTGATCTTATAATAATATCAAAGTAGATGGACTTTAATTTAAAGATCAAATTTGAGAAATTATCTTAATTTATCTAGTGATTTTTTCAAACATTTATTAGTGTTATGATTTTTTATAGCCCGAGTCATCTTATTTATGGAGACCGGGTGATAACCGAGTCATCCGATTCTTTCATACGGTTCGACCAATGACCCAGTACTCCTTCCGAGTCGATGAGCGAGCCGAGTTTTAAAACTATGTTTCATAGCCTTTTTAAAAATAAAGTTATGCACTCTAGAAAAACAGCAAGAGAGAGCCCCCATACCGCCCTCGCCTGCCGCTCAAAGGAATCCTCAATTGCCGCGACACCTACCGCCGCCGCCTTATACTCTCGTTATCGATAGCCTCATGAACCACGATGCTTCCAAGCCTCGTTCAAAGAATCACACAATTTCTTATTCCAAAACAAACATACACAACCACACGTTTCCGTCATTTATACTCTACTCTCTCCATTTACGATAATATCCCAAAGAAGCTGAAGAAATTCGAGAGAAAACCATTGGTAACAAGTATCAACGAACTAAAACGCCAAGGTAGAAAGAGGAGAAAAGAGAGACAAAATGTGAAAGAGATTATTTTACAATCTCCAGAAAATGGTTTGTTGGTTCAGAAATTGATTCCTGTTGCTAAACAAGTTTATGCTGCTAGATCTGAAGTATTGTATAGTGTTTCTAGACTTGTCAACTTTATTGTCATTTATTCATGCAGGTATTTCTATTACTTTGTAGTCAAAAGTTTAATAAAGTGTTATAGGGCCTATGAAGCACGGACACTCCTCAGATAAGGCGTGTCCTTGTGTCAGACACCTGTCGTGTCCGACACTGACACATATAATTACACTAAATTATGTGATTTTCTAAAAAAATCGTTGTGTCGGCGTGTCAATGTCGGTGTCGTGTCCGGCTGCTATTCGAAGTTTGCAGCCGAGCTGTTTGCTGAAATGCTTCGGAGAAGAGTGAATAGATAAATTGATCATCGAATTGTTAGGTCAAAGTAGTTTCAGTTTTTTGGGAATTCGCAAGCACATCTTGAAATTATTAACTGTTTGTAAAATTACTCTCTAGTAAGCTAGCATAGATATGGGATAAACGTGCAATGTTGTATGTCTAGTTAACGTGCCACGTGCCCACGTCGTAACCTTCAACAATAAGTTTAGGATGAACCATTTTGAATGGCACATTACGATTTCAAGAGTGTGTTTGCTAACTTGCAAAATTAGGGACTATTTTGACCAATGCCTACAATTTTGGGAATTCGCAATATTAGTGTAAGGTCAAAGTAGTTTCTATTTTTTAGGAATTCACAACCACATCCTTGAAAGTATGAAGTGTCTCTCAAGATAGTCGGAATGTTAGCTTTTACTATGCATACTGTGATTTGGCACGCTAATTAAATATGTGGCCCTCCATGTTGATTCCACATGAATGCCACGTCGTAATGCAAGCAAATTTTCAAATTAGTGTCTACTAACAATTTCATTAGTCTCTAGTTAACCTCTAATGATTGAAGTTAACGGATGCACCATTTTGAATCACTTTACAATTTTCAAGAATGCATTTGCTAATTCGCAAAATTAGGGACTATTTTGACCGATGCCTATAATTTTGATGGCTAATTTACCTATTCGCTCTTAAGAAAGTATGTTGTTATTATTAAATTAGGGGCATTTTAAGTATTTCCTTCTAATATAGGAATATAAATGTTGAAGTTTAATGTTTAGTTACTTTATTTAAGCTTTTAGATTCCTAAACTTACTAGGAATTTTTTAATTTACATTCTTAGTTGATATTTTGGATTTTCTGTAGCATATGTGGAGACGTTCATGTTGGTGATCCACCACATAAAATTAAAACATGTAATGTTAGAGGAAGCTTGTCAAGTAAAGAACACAGTTGGGTCAAAGGTGGTATTGAACATGTTCTGCCTCTTGTAGAATCATTTCATCTTTATGATAGAATTGGGAGGGCTGTTTCACATAATGAAATGCTTCTCGTGGACCGAATTCCAGCAATTGTTGAACTGTGTATCCAAGCAGGTGTTGACATACCTGAGTACCCTACCAGAAGAAGGACCTTTCCTGTTTACTGTGTTGCTGGTAGGATAATTGATTTTGAGAAAAGATTTCCTAAAGAAATTTCTCTTGAAAAAGATATAGACGAATATGGATTTCCATATAAGAAAAAGAGATCGGATCAAGACACTAATTCTATGGAAATGCATTGTGATGACATCCAAGGTTAATGAACACACGTCTTTTTCCTTCTCTGTCAGTCTCACTTATACGCATACCATACATTTTATCCTCTGTCAACTCGGCTAATTATATGTGTGCTTCTTTGCAGCTGTTGCTGTCCGAGGCATGAAAGCCTGGAAGAAAATGTGCTCCGGAGCTTCAAAACTTATGGAGAAATATGCTGTACAAACTTGTGGATATTGTCCAGAGGTACAAGTGGGACCTAAAGGTCATAAAGTGCGAAATTGTCAAGCTTACAAACACCAGATGAGGGATGGGCAGCATGAATGGCAGGAAGCTACAATAAATGATTTTGTACCTCCAGTCTACGTCTATCACATTCGAGATCAGCAACCTGGTAAGCCTTTGGTAAATGAGTTGAAAAGATATTATGGTATGTTGCCTGCAGTTGTTGAGCTATTTTCACAGGCTGGGGCACCAGTTGAAAAGATTTATGGACATACAATGAGAGATGTTGTAGTCCCTGATATGGATGAGGAAAAGTGGGTTGTTTAGAGCAATCGGTTGGATGACTTCCTGTGCATGAAGGAACCATTTAGGAATTGGAAGAGTCCAAATTAACAAATAAGGTACAATTGTTTTGAATTGTAACAATTGTCTATGCTGGGAAAGATGGAGGATGACTATTGTGGGCTCAGGGATACAATAGTATGAGAATAAGTACATTTGACAAAGTTATCATGTAATCTGCTGGTAACTAAAGGTTGCAGTCTTGGTAATGTGGAACACATATTCTTTTGACACCAATTGGAGGTTAAAAACTCGAATTTTGTGCTTGGATTCTTTTGAGAACAGGTCTTTATCCCTCTACCGACCTCATTGGTCACTTTGTTAGTGTGTGTTTGGTCCACTTTTAGTTGAGGCAAAATTGATTCCAGAGGTGTAGAATTAATTAGTTTTAGTCTACTATGCTTTTATGCAGTATTTTTTTATATTAGTTTCCTGCTACTAAAACCAAAGAAAACACTTGTCTACAGGATTAGTTTTAGTATTTTTCGGTTTACAAGAGGCAAAGAGTTAGTTGATGATGCACGAGTTTGAGTGAGGAGGAAAAGACAGCTTTTTTGCCAAGTACCTATATTATTAGTAGAAAAAGCAACTCCTAGATTTGCTTCAACAGTAATTAGTTTCTGGATACAGCTCCATGATTTTCAGAATAGTATATCATCTATTTTTTGTAAATATTTTCTGCTTATTTGCTCGAATATGTCTTAATTATGTTGAGTGAATGATTGTGTTAAGAACCTATCAATGGTTGATTATTCAATGATATTGAAATGGGATTATGCTCGCCCATGAGTTTATTTGATGAAAAACAAAGCTACACAGAGGAACTAATTTCCCCTTCCATTAGAGCTTTCTCTAGTTCTGAAACCAAAATACAAATCCTAATGTATCTAGCAGAAGATTAATCCTATTTACAAGAGATAGGACTAACTGATACAATAACAATAAAAAAACAGAAAACTAACTGACTTCCAAACGGAAACTAACTCTAACAATACTAACTATGAATTAAATTAACTAATTATATTCTTCCCCTTATTCATGTGATAAACCCGTGTTTATTTTGGTACCTTACAGATTGATATTCATTCTGTATTTAAAACCCTGAGTTTCTTCCTTGAGATGACTGTCACTCTAATATCAAACACCATATCCATCAAGAAGAAAACAATTTGATTCAGTATCAGTCTGTTTTAACTATTTTGCTTGATTTGTTGTAATTCCTACCATTTCTGTTGGTCAGTTGATGTATGCTGTACTGGTATGGCAAAGGATGTTATTTGTTACGTTCAGTTTCAGTTGCAGAACCAAACAAAAGAATTGGCCTGTTGAGTTTGTATACATACAAGGCATTGTCCTTATATAGTGTCAGAATCAGCTATTCAATCACTCTCTGCATAGTCAATATCTTTATTCTTTTGCATTCACCGATATTGGAGCTCTCAATCTTGGGAGCTTGAACCTTATCCAGATTTTTTCTTCATCAATCAATTAAATAAATGTTTGAGTCATGACTATCTTCTCTATAATTGTTGATTGACCCAGTTGGAGTTTGATAACACGTAAAATGCACTACTATTTTAGCTGGACTTACACGTTTCGATTTTGATTTTACAGATTTTTGCATTGTTATGCTGGTAATGTGTGTCTATTTCAGGTATTTGTCGATTAAAGGTCCCCGTGCGTCAAAATAAAGAAAAACAGTGAAGAAAAAAAGAAAGATGAAAAAAAGTCAACAAGTCAGATGAAGTCAACATTTGGAGTTATTGAATAATTCTTCCCCACTTTCAGAAGCAGTTACCCCCACTTCCTGCATTTTCTCCACCACTTGGGACACAATCAGAAGCACTCTCTGATGGATTTTTGCATATAAATAGACCTTCAAGAATCAATTACTGTGATCAAGCTTTTTAGAGAGAAATTCAGTTATTTAGAATCAAGCTTTTTATTCTAAATAACTGAATTTCTCTCTAAAAAGCTTGATCCGTGTAACTGATTCTTGAAGGTCTATTTATAAGCAAAAATCCATCAGCGAGTGCTTCTGATTGTGTTCCAAGTGGTTGAGAAAATGCAGGAAGTGGGGGTAACTGCTTCTAAAAGTGGGGAGGAATTATTCAATAACTCCAAGTGTTGACTTCCCATCTGACTTGTTGACTTTTTTTTAATCTTTCTTTTTTTCTTTACCGTTTTTCTTCATTTTGACGCACAGAGACCTTTAATCGACAAATACCTGAAATAGACACGCAATACCAGCACAACAGTGCAAAAATCTGTAAAATCAAAACATGTGTAAGTCGAGCTAAAATAGTAGTGCATTTTACGTGTTATAAAAGTTTCATTTGTTTTGTTAATGGTATATTCTACAAGGCATCAAACTGTCATTTGAGATATGAAAGAAGGTCTCACCAAGAAAATTAATTATTCAAATGAGCTGGTTTATCAATTGATAGCTAGGTTACAGGATATGTTCTTGATCTTGTTTCTAGATCTTGAGAGTTCATTATGGATGAGACTCGGCTGGCAAACGAATTTTCACTTAAAGTACTTCACGACAAGTTCTTCATTTTCTGATATGCTCACAAAGGTATGTTTCCCTAGATTAAATGGTGAAAAATGTTGAGGAATGGCTCTACAAATGTGATCAGTTTGTTTTGCTTGACTGCTACTAATGGAAGCATGCCTTATTAATGTCTAGAATAACCACTGAACCTATTGGCTGAAGGCAGAATGCAAAAACAATCTCAGAAAAAGATTTGGGGATGTTTATGATGATTCATACGGCTAATGTGTTTAAGGCAAACTGGGACGGTCATTGAGTAGCCAAAGCACATAAAACATTATGTATTTATTATTTTTCCCCCTTTTTTCAAAACAAAAGTGCAGCATTGATGTAAACGGCTGAATGATATCTACTCATTTATGAGTAGTCTTTCTCATTATTTTTTTTCATTTCGTACATGTTTGTTTCACGTCCAAATCCCTGTGCGTCCATTGTAAAGCTACATTTTGTAGCTTCCTTGTTTTTCACCGCAAAATTGCCTAGGGACATGAGATTTGGGTTTTTTACGCAGTTTCAAACAACCACCGCAAATTTCAAATGCAACCTAAACATGTTTCCTTGGAAATGGGCAAGGCTTGCTCGCAAATAGTGGATAGTTATGTTTCTTCATTTTTTTTTCCCATCCTCCTGCTTTGTTTAGGATGTACTCATCTAACATCGACATTACATTTATGTGTCTGCTGGTTGTGGTTCCCGTGTTGTATTTTTGTACTCGTTTTCTTCTGCTTCAATCTGCTTGGTTCGGTTCCAATCATGATGAAATGGTGCACCCTTCATGACAACGGAGATGACGATATTTGTATCCCCGCCTATAACAATGTTGAAGCAAAGATCTTTGAATGTTGAGTATTGGATGACCTTTTCTTGGATTGAATCTTATAGACCGGTAACTCTCCAACAAGCTTTGCAAACTGAACACATCATGATCAAATGCATTGAGTCTTCTAGGTCATTTTCGTGCCTTGTATGCCTTGGGAAGCTTATTTGATCAACAATTCACACCTTGCAATGGATAGATTTATGTTCTTCCAGTATAGGATGTATTGTCATATTTTATTTTTGAAGTTGAAACATTTTCCCCTTCTTCTCCCAATGCATCTTAAAGTCTAACACTCTTTTTAGATTGATCATTCAAGTTTTATTTTTCTTAAACTGATTGTTTATGTTACATTATATTTACACAACTAACTTTTAAGTTATATTCATATTGCATTTTTGTATAGGCACGAACTACACATTTTGTTTCACAGTTAGAGAAGGATAAAATTTAGGTGTCTATTCTTCATGTCTCACACTAATGATAAAAGTCTTGCCGTTTTTTCTTCATAGATTTGAAAAATTATTATTGAATGAAGACATTGCGGCAAATATTTTGATTTTAAGGTTATTAGACTAGATTAAAAAAAAGGGAGCGGAGGGAGGAAGAATATGAACATGTATGACATGTAACAAGAAAAAGAAAAACTTGGTATTAAATAAAATGTTACACATATTTTTTAAGGGAACATGTTCAAAAGATTAGACGTGAATACATAAAATAACATAAATGATCAATTCAAAAAAAAAAAAAAATCAAACTTACATATGATTGTAGTTGTAATTTCGATTTAAATTTTAAAGAAATGATTTTTTTTTTTGAGAGGGAAGAAATGATTTTTTTGAAAAGTAAGCACAAAATTGAAAAGTTTGAAAAGGAAGCATAAACAATAAAAGTTTTGAAAAGTAAGGGTTCCACGTGGAAAAAATGGGAGAAGTCATTGCCACGTGCCAATGCATTTGCGGTTGTTGTCTACTTTGGCTTGCCGCAACATTTTTTTTACAAGACAACTTTCTCTCGCATATTCACATTATACTCTTATTCTCACTCTTCATTTTTCTCTCTTCATTGTTTTTGATCAATGAAAAGAAAGAAAAAAGAAATTGTTACTTAAATTGTTTAAAATGAGTTGTTTAAATATCATTATTCTAATATAAACGATCCACTTAAGGAAAAAAAAAAAGGATAAAATTGATAAATAAGATGGACCTAAAGTTGTGCGAGGTTGATTCTTGGCGGCACACGTGACAGCAGTATGACGCTTCAGCAGCCTAAGTTACCAACTTTTTAACAAAAAAAAGTGAAGGTCTAAATGAGATATACAATCGTTAATGGGTCAGGTTTTAATTATTTTTTGAAAGAGGGTAAGGTTTTAATTAGAAGTCTCATATTTAATTAAAAAAAAATTAGATGTTAAATAATGTATAAGTTTGAGCTAGATGTCTCATGTGTTAAGTTGTCGTGTTCAATTCACTTGCGTAATTGTTTTTAATTCAATATAAATGTTATTTGGTGTTTAAGGAAACCTTAAGTTCAAACAATAGTATTAGAGTCCAAACAAGGATGAAAGTCTTGCACTTAAGAAGAAGATTGTTACTGAGTCAAATGCGACTTAAAACTGAGATGTTACATAGCTCAATTGCTTTGAGTTAAGAGTTAAAGAGTTGTAAATCATTGATTCAAATTAGGATGAAAGAGTAAATATTAATTTAACAACTAACTAATTAATATATCATTAAAAAAAAAGTTAAAACATTCACTTTGGATCTAAAAGTAGATGTTCAGCGACACGAGTGAGATGATCCATATACTTAATGAATTAGGTTTTTGGATGAGAATATATTGTTTAACTCCCTAGCGTGGTTGATCTTAACACAATGTAATGATCTTCAGTATTTTAAGACTCCAGTTAAATCTGAATAATGGTATCAGAGAGTTGATATGACTTAGTGAAGGTGCGACAACAAATTCTAACGTTGGACCAAGGATGTTGCCAGTACCTCATAAATGAGTTAGAAATCTTACGTTGACTAAAAATGTTTTTTTTTGACAAAATAAAAATATTCATTCATTCAAATTGAAAGAGTACATCGATATAATGCAAATTCGCTAAAAACAAAAAGGATGAATCTGTGAACAGGCTCACAACATCCACGTTAATAGCATAAAACGGCAAAGTACAAATGCCTACACATATGACTATATTTAATCTCCGGAATAACCATGTTTCCGGATCTGCAACGTGGATGACGCCAAAGTCATTGATTGGATCTGCATTGGATCGAAGCTGATCTGACAATCTGAAGCGATCAAATACCTAAGAGAAACAAGAAAAACAAACAACATCGCACAAAGACGACGAACAACCAACGTCACACGAAGACGACGAAATCACAAAATAAAACGAAATAGATGTGAAAATCACATATTTCAATAAAAGGGAAATAGAAAAACGAGTTAGAGGAGTGATTTTGGGTCAAAAATTGACCCTAAATCACGTCTCTTTGATGGATGAAGAAGAAAAAACTAGAGTTTTTGTGACGGCTCCACAAGAAGAGAAGGAAAAGAAAGAGAGAGAGTTGTTCACTGATTAAAAATGTCGATGTTAAACAATATATAAGTCTTAAAATATTACATGAATATTCATGCAATTAATGTCTTAAAATATTACATGAGATATAGTGTGATAAAGTCACTTGTGTGTGGTTGTTTTAGGTATAAATCAGATGTGTTTTAGGGTCTCCTCAAGTCTCAACAATTGGCATATGTATAATAATTTAACAACGACCCATCTAATGATTTGTAATTAAAATTTTAAAATCATTGCAAAACTTTGCATTCCACGCACAAACAAAGGTAAACAATAATAAGAGTTAATATTTCAAATAGTATATGTAATTTCGATGAAGTTTGAAAATAATCTCCGTAAGATTAAAAATATGAATTTCATTACTATAACTTTAGATTCTTCATATCTATCTTCTCCATGTAAAAATATATTAAGGCGAAGTATGAAAATATCTTTTGTAAAGGTAAAAATGTTTGAAAATATCCATATAAAGAGTTAAAATATAAAGAATTTAAAATTACGTAAGTGAAATCAGTGTGTTTATTTTTACAGATGCTATTTTAGGTATTATCTTTTACAATAATAACAATAATATATAATAGTAATTTATACCATTTTTTTCTATATAAACCTGATATTGTTCACGTACAACTATAAAGAGTAAACTTTCGTACCAGATAAGATCGCATGAATGATAAAAAAAAAATCAAGAAATTTAATAATGTTCTATTTCTAAAGATACTATATTTTGCTAAAATATAAATTTATACGATTATACAAAAGAGAATTTTAAATTAACTGACAATATTGTTCTAGATCGAGCAAACATATAAAGGTTCATTTCCGCAGGCCCAAACCAAACAGGTCCAATATGACATTTGAGTCAACTTCTTCTCAACACCCCCTCTCCACGAGGGAGATATTCTTAGCACTTCGAGAGACCAATTCAAATGAGTTGTAACGTCTCCCCTCACATGCCTAAGATCTCGTTCGATGGTTACGATTCCCGCAAATTGGTAACCATTGAGACCACGGTGTGCCACTTATAATGGCTCCTGCACGTCACTTCTATATAAAAAGACTTTACACAATCTCCAAATATACGATCAATTTAAACAATAAATCTCCACCGTTCTAGAGCCTACAAATGCACGGAGCAACTGTGCCGAACGCCATCAATCTAATCAGATTTGATCAAATACCATAAAGCATTAGAATGGTCTACAATTTCGTGCAAGAAGATCTTGTAAGCACTAAATAATTATAAACAATAAATAAAGACTAAACTTTGAAAATCCTATTTTATGGGAATAAAAACGTATTTAATTTAACTTAAAATCAATGAAAATAGTAATTCTAGTATTCAAATTTAACGAATGAATATGAGTGAGTGGATACCAGTGGTCCTTAATTAGTAAGTCCCTATCTCTATCGCAAAGACACTTTTTTGTGAGTCAGCATCGATACTGTCCTTTTCACGTGACTTTCCCTCCCACTTAGGGCACCGTCCACTACACTGTAGACTGTAGTTTATGCATAATGCATTGGATCATTCTCTCTTATTTTAATTCTTTCCCAATATTTTATTTTAGATTAAAAACTCTTACATCGACTTTGCAACGTCTAAAGTTATATATACTGTTGCTTATGTGTTTTATTTTAAAATTTGGCTATATTATAATTTATGCATTTATCGTCAGATGGGATATGGACAGCACAAAAGAATTCCCAATAATAAATACCCGCATGATCATTTATCGTAAAATATATTCCTTTTTTTTATTAAGAGGGTATATCAACCGTAAAAAAATAAAAAATAAAAACTAAGAAATTTTATTAAAATGTGCTAAAAATGAATTATTAAAATAGGGACAAACAAACTATTCTAGCACAAGATATGTTAGAGAGTAGCTATCAACAAGATTTTCTTAAAAACTTTCATGTCGTGATTTAATTTACAATTTTTTTTTCTCACAAAATCTCGTTATTAAAGATAATCTTATTCGAAGCAATGTTGGGCATTAAATGCGAAATCTCCCTCTCTCGTCGAAATTTTTTATAAGACTTTCAATATCAACAAATTATTTGATTGTAAAAGTTAAGTGATTAATACAACTTAATTCGACTAGATAAGAAAATATGAGTTTCCAATGATAGGAGTAAAGATCCTCTCCATTTACTTAAAACAAATTAGAGGTGGAAATAAGCCGGGCCGAGCCGGGCATTACTTAAATAGGTCAGACCCAGTTGAAAAAACTAAAGCTGAAGTTTGACCTGACCTTTTTAAAAGTCTGACATGACCTATTAGCTTGTCTAAAAACCTAATTTGTACTAACAATTTAAAATATAACATTTGACCTATTTATAAAAAGGCTAATAAACATATATATTTTTCAAAAGGCTAATAGGTCAATAAAATTTTGTAAAGCATGTACATCCATTTCCCCCCACTTTATTAGCGCGCGCGCGCACACACACACACAGATATATATATATATATATTGCATGTATATCCAATAAAATTTTGTAGAGCTAGCACATCCGTTTTGTTGAGGCTAATACGCGTGTATTATATAATTTGTAGAGACTAATACGCGTGTATTATATAATGTAGTATATATAATTACACGTATATGGGCCAACCTAATAAGCCTAGTAGACTTTTCTATATATAAGTCTTAACTTGGCCTATTTAAATCGATGAGCTTTTTAAAAATCTTGAGTCAAACTTATTTAATAAATGAGGTAGGCCGAGCCGGGCTTTAAGTTGGCTGGGCCATAGGCCCCTGGTGGGCAGCCTTACATATTCTCACCCCTACTCCCAATGATAGAGGCTCCTTTGAACAGGTTTCACACGATCTTTAGCTCCAAAAACATTGTAAGTTTTTCAACGACACAATACATGGGTAGATGCCTAATAACTAAATTTGGCAAGTGCACCAAAACATTTACTCGATGAAATATTACCTGACATAACAACTGAAGGAATTATTTTAGCCTTTGCCGCTTGAAAAGTAACTTTATCCAAGCTAAAACGAATAATGTTCCGAACCGTCCAAATGGTGTGCACCGTACGAATAACAACAACAAAAAATAATCTGCGGATTTGGGAGCATACTTTGCAGACAACCAGCCGTCTGCAGAATGCTTCCACACCAACTTGTCGGATAGGGAAGAGGCCAAGTTAGAATTCTCTTTATTTAGTACTCTCATCATTTCTTCTATTTGGAATGATAAATACACAATGAAATTTGATAGAAAATATATGTAATTAACAGGTGTGAAACCCAGTTAATGATAGGATCCATTATCTACTTTTCTGTATCTATCTCTAACTAAATGACATTCTCTATTTATTTTAAGTAAATGAAGATGAACCTTACTCAAAGAGGACGAAAGAATAAGATCATGAATTTTAGAAACCACCACTGGTTGACAAGCAAGCTCAAGAGAGTGGATTACAATGAAATAGTTGTTTTTTTTAGTATAAGTCAAAAGTAGAAATATTTTGTTGTTATTAATGAATTTGAATTTAAATTTTTTACTATTAATTAATTGAATGCATAAAATTTTAAAAAAAGTTTCTACTTTTAGTTACTTGTATCCTAACGGAACAATTAGCTTCAGCCTTTAAATAATATTTAATTTTGGCATAAGGTCATTGACGATACTTCATAAATTTACTTTTTTTTTCTTGAATGTTTTTCTCTTATTTTTTATTTCTTCTATACTATAAATGTACTCTGGTGCTTCATGGGTAGGAAAATATTAGCTGTCACTATGAGACATTGAATCTTGAAGACAAAATGTACTATTTTTATTTATTTTTTGGTACAAAGAAAAATTATATATAAAATGTACTAATTTTATAATTGAGATATGATGATGTTGGACATCAAAATTTATGTCAAATACATTTTTTCGTTTTGTTTTTTATGTTTATTACGTATAAGTTATAGAAGATAAAAAATAAAAGAGAAATAAATGTAGAGGTATTTACGTTGAGGTTTTGTTCAGTTTTGAGGTTAAAAGTCATTTGAATCGCAAGATAAAAAAGTATGTGGTTTATTTTGGTTCGATTGATTTTTAAAATAAAATCCAAACCAAATCAATGCAGTTTGGGTTGGATCCGTTGGTACGGTTTTTTTCGAGACAATATATAATTTTTTGTTTCTAACGTTAAAATCGAGTTAAAAAACTATAAACATATTTCCTGCAATGTTTCAAACACTATTTTAAATTTAATCAAACATTACAATTTTATTTTTACAAAACAATATAAACGAAGTTAAAACGTGAACATAAAGGGTAGGGTGTGTTTGTTTCAAGTTTACAAAATTTATTCCTAGGATTAACATTCCTTGGAATATAAAGATGGGAATTTTATTCCAAGGTATTTAAGAAAAATATGTTTGGTTAACTTTATAATATTCCTAGGAACCATAAAAATAGGGATTATAATAGGTAACTATTTATGAATTTATTCTCATCTCCATGGGAACTTTATTCCCTTTTTCTTAGAAATTTTTTTCTATTCCCAGGAACATTTTATACCCGGGAATAAAATTTAGTAAACTTGTAACAAACATAGACATATATATTCCTATCATTTTATTCCCGGGAATCAACAAATATAACTTGAAACAAACACACCCAAAGTAATTTTATTATGTAAGAAATGTAAAACACTAAGATTTTATCATTGTATAATTTTTTTTTGGTCAAGTAGTCTAGTGGCTAGAACTCACACATTTTAAATGTGGAGAAGTGGGGTGTCCGGGGTTCGAACCCCGGCCCCTGCATATAAAATGCAATATCCCTACCAACTGAGGTAAGCTCATGGGGATTCATTGTATAAAATTTCAAGTAGTACATAAATATTTTTTTGAAATAAAAAACAAAGAAAAATTTAACGAGAGAAAAAAAAATCAATTTTTAAAAGTTTCAATGACTATTGGTTTATGTGAGGTTCAATTATCATTTTTCTTATGTTGCGGTTTAGTTCGGTTCGTAAAATAAAAACCGCAACCTGAACCAAACCATGTGGTTGAGTTAAAAAATGATCAAAATACATCCAAATTAAATGCGGTTTCAGTTTAAGTTAGTTCAGTTTGCGGTTTTTCTATTAGATTTGTTCAGTTTTAAACACCCCTAAATAAATGTATAGTATGCTAGATACAATGTAAGTAAAACTAGTGTGTTAACCTTTTTTTCTCAAAAAATATACTCTACATTTCAAAATATACGTCGTATTTTTGCAATGTGCACTATTTACATGATTTACTTTGACCATACTTTTTAACTAATATATAAATACAAATGTTAGAATATAAGATGTTGTTCGATTTGTCTCGATCAATATTTTCAAATTATTAAATTTTTATAAGTTTTTACTTTAGATGATTAAAGATATTATCAGTCAAAGTTGTGCATTGACATCTGTGAAGTAGTTGACTGCGATGTGTACTTTGAGATGGAGAAAGTGTAATTTTTTTTTGTTGTCAAGTAGCGTTGGGTTACACACATTATGTATGCATAAACCGGGAATCCGGTTTTCAAATTCTAGCCTCGAAATCCTGGTAGCTAACAATTGAGTTACACTTACATGACTATTTTTTTTTTATTTATTGATAAAAATTATTTATCACGTGTTTTTTCAAGGATGTCCACGTTTTTTTTTTGCTACAATAACAAAAATATGTTCCAAAGTTTTTAGGTTTATTAGTGTTCGACGCGTGTCCCATATTTTTTGGGTACAAATGTCTCGTGTTTTATGCATAAAAGAAAAATATGTTTTCATTATTATTTTTTTATATTTATCAACGAATGTTTGACTTTTTTTATGTATCAAGTAAAAATATTTCTATCAGTGTAAAATATCTGACCCATAATTTGTTATGTATCAATAACAAATATTTGTCCTATGCTTTTTTTTATATTTATAATGACAAATATATATTATGTGTTTATGATTGAAAACTATTTGTCTCATTTTTTTTTTATATTTATTGGAGATAAATACTTGTCTCGTACTCTGTATGTATCCGTTACAAATATTTTCTCTGTATTTTTAAATTTTTGTCCGTTGTTTACTTAATATCTATCAATTATTCAGTGAGAAGAGAGCTCATGTGATTATAGGTTAACTAACATTGGTTTAACGCTTTATTCTTTTGTTTGTTTCCTTCTCTTCTTAATATCATTAATCTAATTACATAAGAAATAAGTTAGGCTTGCATAGCTTTAGATTTATGTTTTTTTTTTAAAGTGTTGACCTAGTTCCCATTTTCTTTCATTGTATTTTTTTTTTTTTGTTAATGAATTTGGATAAAGCATCCAACATTACTATAGTTTAAAAAAATAATAATACTTATCAATGACCAATATTTTACCTGTGTTTTTTTTTATGCTTTAATGATTAATAGTTGTGTCATATTTGTTTTAATATTTATCATGGACAAATATTTGTCCCTTGTTTTTCATAGTGTCGTGTTTTTTTAGTGATATGTATTGTTCTATATTTTTTTCTACATTGGGAGAGATATTACACATGCGCGTTTTTATTTATCTATGACAAATATATGTCTAGTATTTTTCTACGTATAAAAGAAAAATACATGTCTTATTTTTTTTTATAATAATTACCAGCGATAAATATTTGTCTTGAATTTTTTTAAAATAGTGGTAACGAATATTTGTCTCTTTTTTTATATTTATCAAAGATAAATACTTATCTCTTGTTTTTTTTATCTATCGAAAAATATGTTGTCCAGATTTCTCTCATGTCTTTGTATATATCAGTGATAAATATTTGTTCTGTGTTTTTTATGTATCAACTA
>Ga0315915_1005606_pt1 | contig 15606 bp, 10 predicted proteins | sample MpolbnodulesMG_FD_207738 | JGI IMG/M metagenome (GOLD analysis project Ga0315915, IMG submission 207738) | Medicago polymorpha root nodule microbial communities from Los Angeles, California, United States - branched nodules | ecosystem: Host-associated > Plants > Roots > Nodule | place: USA... | reverse complement strand
TCACCGAATGAATACTCGTCTACTACAATTTTCTTTTGGTGGTGGCCGGAGTTTAAACCCCGGACCTTACATATATTATACTATGTCCATACCAACTGAGCTAAGCGCACGTGGACATACCCGTCTACTACCTAACTAAGAATCAAAGGCTTCCAAAAACTTGACATCTTAAAAATAAATGGTCGATGTGTCCTCATTACCATAGTCAGAAATATAAACACTTGCGTTATGTTGAATTATTCCGCACGTAACAAAGTTGTCTTTGATTGGTAACATATTTTGTAATAGCAAAAATCGATTAAAAAGAAAAAGCATTCAAGCAAATATCGAACCATGCAATCCAAGGGATATAACCAAGGCAAACATAATATGGATAGAATTGAAATTATTTTCGCGACAAAAATCCATGAAAAATAATAATGATAGAGTGTAAGTGAAAATATTAAAGTTCTTATAAAAAAAAAAGTGAAAATATTAAAGTAGAGTTAAATATGCTTTTTTCCCTCAAAATATATCAATTTTGATTTAATTTTTAGTTCCTCTAAAAAATTTCTTCAAACTTTAGTTTCTCTAGTTTTCCATTACCAATTTTAGTACATGTTCTTTTAACAAACGTTTCAAATCACATGTACATGTTTGAAATGATTTTTTTTTGCCGAATACTTTCTTATGGTCCTTTAAGTCCGACAAAAAACCGGACTAATCCTTTAAGTTTTTTAAGTTTCAAATAAATCGTTTAAATTTTTTTAAGTTTCAAATAGGTCTTTTAAGACCTTAGAATTACATTAGTTTAATTTTTTGGTGTTCGCTCTTTGGTATTATGATAATCTAGAGTTCAACCGGGAGGTAAGTAAAGTCTGACAAAAAAATATTTTATTCATGAATCAAATTTGTGTTCTTCTGAACAATTCGTCATTTGTGGAACTCATTAGCCACTTGAACCCAATTGTTGGGTTAAATTTCATTAGTTTAATAGTTTAACTATTTAATGTTTAATTTGAAATTATATATAAATTAACGATTAATTTTTTTAAAGAATAAATTAAAGATTAATTAAATAATTAAGATATTAAACTAATGACATTTTAAGAGCTTAACAATGACATGTCAGCAATAAATTTACTTTGAACATGTCATGTGAACTTTTGTTAAAGAAGAGTTGAGACTAAAATTGATTAGAGGAGCAAGGATTGAAGAAATTTTTAGAAGAATTAAAAATAAAAGTTAGTATAATTAGAAGAACACAAAATATATGGCTGAGAATGTATGGAGAGCAGCTGTTCGATACGGCACAAGATGCCATTTCATGCAGCATGTTTCTGCACAGAAAGCTGAGTTGTTTGTCCCCCTATTGTGGAGTATACGGAAGAGTCGTAACTTAAAGCTTTGGTAGCAACTGTCGGAATGAGTGTTGCACCTTTTAGTCGCAAATTCAGTTTCTTGCAGCGCTAACAAGCCTCATACATACAGACAGAATGCGGCTTGCAACATCGCATGTATTAGGTGGCAAAATCCGAGAAGAGAATGTTATAAATGCAACATTGAATCATTGATGCGTCCTTTTCAACGTCCAGCAACAGAACGGGAACAGGGTCAGGGATGTGTCGAGACGACGAAGATAGTCATGTGCTCGCCAAAACAATGTCTGTGTTCAGTAGATGTAGGAGAGGCGTTAGGGCTTTACCATGCTATCGAATGGATTCATGACTTACAATTAGCAAATGTGAACTTAAGAAATTATTTTGTCACATGACTTGTCTTTATTCAATAAATGATGTTACAACACATGATTGAATATATACGCTGTCAATGTATACAAATTAAATCCTTAAAAGATCTGTTATAGGCAGCTAAATAAAGATATATCATTACCGATTACAATGTTTTTCTCTTTAATATTTACAATATGATTATCCTATAACTTTATTTAACTTTTTTTTTTTTTTATGAGTGAAAATAAAAATTTTATGTTTTAACATTGGATTGTGTTTTACAGACATGATGTGATGCAAATTGTCGATATTTGTATTTTTTAACTATTTGATTATGGTTTGATTTGAGCCTCCCACACATGAAAAAGAATGTAATGGAAAAATGTCGACCTCTCAGATCTAATTTCACAGTTGAACGTAGAGATAACTTCATTTACCAAAAAAAGTAAATACAATTTTTTCCATATTTAGTGTCTTGTTTGATTTAAATTTGGTCACCAAAGATTTAGAATAGTGGAACACAAACAAAGCCATCTAAGTCACCGGCTCATATACACCCTGCTAAAAATAATTGAACGGATGAAATTGTAATCAAAGTGATGGATGATGAAGGCCTATATACATGGCCAATGAATTTCCTCAACGGTTGATTGTTAATCAATTTTAGTAGGGCTCATATAAGCCATGAGTCAATGCATAACTATAATTTAAATCTTGAACCAAACAATCACCAATATTATCTCACAACATCATCCCAAAAATAGTAGGGAAGAAAATTTATTGACTATTATTTCATTGCCATATCAAGTACTTGTTGAGGGAAAGATATATAAAACCATTTTAAAGAGAGGAAAAAATACAAAAAGTTTATAAGAAAATGGAAAGAAAAATATTTGTCTCTGGTGTTTCTCTCATTCTTGTTGTAGGTGTTGCCCTAGGTGTTGTTGCTCTTGTCCGAACCAACAATGGTCCCGCAGATGCTAACAACGGCGGTGAATTGAACTCGCATACTAAAGCTGTTACAGCTGTGTGTCAAAACAGCGATGACCAAAAATTTTGTGCTGATACTCTTAGTCCTGTTAACACCTCAGACCCAAATGATTACATAAAAGCAGTGGTAAAAACTTCTATTGAAAGTGTCATCAAAGCCTTCAATATGACCGATAAGCTCGCGGTTGAAAACGGAAAAAATAACCAAAGTACTAAAATGGCACTTGATGATTGCAAAGACTTATTAGAATTCGCGATTGATGAATTAGAAGCCTCGAGGATTTTAGCTAATGATAACAGCAGCGTTCACAATGTTAATGAGCGCGCTGCAGACCTTAAAAATTGGTTAGGTGCTGTTTTTGCCTACCAACAATCATGTCTTGACGGTTTTGATACAGATGGCGAAAAGCAGGTTCAATCACAATTGCAAACAGGTAGTTTGGATCATGTAGGAAAACTTACTGCGTTAGCACTTGATGTTGTGACTGCGATTTCAAAAGTACTCGCTGCACTTGACTTGGATTTGAATGTGAAACCTTCATCTAGACGGCTTTTTGAGGTGGATGAAGACGGTAATCCAGAATGGATGTCCGGTGCAGATCGTAAGTTGTTGGCTGATATGAGTACGGGGATGTCTGTTACGCCTAATGTTGTTGTTGCGAAAGATGGTAGCGGTAAATTTAAAACGGTTCTTGATGCTATTAATTCTTACCCCAAAAATCATCAAGGTAGATATGTCATCTACGTCAAGGCTGGTGTCTATGACGAATATATTCAGATTGACAAAACTAAGAAGAATATTTTGATATACGGCGATGGCCCTACAAAGACCATTATCACTGGTAAAAAGAATTTTGTAGATGGTTGGAAGACTATAAAAACTGCTACATTCTGTAAGTCCTTCTCAATATATTTAAACAAAATGGATTATATAATAGTTATAATCAAAATATATATCTAGATTAGGTAATTCTTGCAAACAAATTTAATAGTTCTCCGATTCAAAAAACTTCATAATCGAATTTCAAAATTACAGATCAAAATTGCAATTGCAGTCTCAACTGTAATTGCGCTGTAAATATTGATATTGCAGTAAAATATGGGTAAAGTACAGGTTGATGATATAATTGCTATTGTGCAATGTCATTATGGAGGCCTATTAAACCTTTATATTGTGGCCATATTCGTAATTGCTGTTGTAGGCGACAATTTACAACTATGATCAAAGCCTCAAGATTAATTTGTTAATTTATGTGATGTCTATGTAGCTACTGTCGCGGAAGGTTTCATTGCAAAGGCAATGACATTTGAGAACACAGCCGGAGCAAACAAACACCAAGCAGTAGCACTTCGTGTGCAAGGCGATAAATCAGCTTTCTACGATTGCGCCATGCGAGGTTACCAAGACACATTGTACGCACACGCCCACCGTCAATTCTATAGAAACTGCGAAATTTCAGGCACAGTGGATTTTATTTTCGGCTACGCATCAACAATAATACAGAACTCAAAGATAATAGTTCGGAAACCCGAGGCAAATCAACAAAACATAATTGTAGCCGATGGAACAGTCCAAAAGAACATGCCAACAGGAGTAGTACTTCAGAATTGTGAGATCATGCCAGAGCCAGCACTACAACCTGATAGATTGAAGGTGAGATCGTTTTTAGCAAGACCATGGAAGGCATATTCAAGGGCAATATTTATGGAAAATACCATTGGTGATTTAATTCAACCAGATGGATTTCTTCCATGGGCAGGGACTCAATTCCTTGATACATGTTTCTTTGCTGAGTATGCTAACACTGGACCAGGTTCAAATGTTCAAGCAAGAGTTAAGTGGGGCAAAGGTGTTCTTAGCAAAGCTGATGCAACTAAATATACTGCTAGTCAATGGATTGAAGGTGGCGTATGGTTGCCTGCCACTGGTATACCCTTTGATCTTGGATTCACTAAAGGTTGAAATTAAATTTCATGAATTATTACCACAATGTGGTATGCCAAAACGAGTAGAAACTCGTATAGGACTAATATAGATAAATTAAGAGAAATAAGGACATTAGTCATTAATTGTGATACCACAAAATGTGGAGAGGTTGAAATTCTTTGTAAACTATTCATAGCAGAGAAATAAAAGAGACTTAAATTTGTAAACTCGCAAGAGTTTAAAAGTTAATTCAAGAGTTTGTCATCCTTGCATGAGATGGATTCTTTCATCATTATATTCATATTCTTGGTTATGTTTGGCCCTGGGAGTTGATAGAGAAATTGAAGAAGATAAAATGATATGGAAATAATATATATTAGTACTCTGATCTCAAATAAAAAAAAAAAGTTCATAATATGAATTAAAAACATTGTTTATTGACCTCGTCCGGTTTGTCAAATCAACTAAGTCATCATTTTTTACTGAGTTACGTCGGTTTTGACTGGTTCAATTGCACAAACAACCCAATAAACATACCAAACTAGTCATGCCTTCGGTTCCCGGTTCAACCGGCCGATACGGTCTAGTTTTTAAAAAACTGTTGTAAATAAGTTGAGTTTAACCTTGGTCCCATAGAAGCTAAGTTATAGGACCCTGTCATCATCGGTCTCTCTATTCTCTCTCTAACTTGGAGATGATGCAATATCTAACTCACCATAATTATCGTATGAGTTATACTTATGTCTTATAGAGTTACAATACACAATTTTTAATATCTAACTCACCGTAATTAGGGTCTTTGACTCCATCATGAGCTCTAAGGTATTCTCGACTTGAGAATTTTGGATCCATTATGGGACCAATCCTTGGATCGCCAGCGGTAAATACATTTTTTCCTTCATACTAGGTTGTACCATCTTCGAAATGGGTGGACTCCAAAAATTGCATTGAGGTTCTTTTTAAATAGAAGAGTCATGATACACCAACTCTCGCAACACCTTCTTAGTACGTCGGTCAAGTTTTACTTGTAATGGGTATTAACCATATAGCTTAACTAGGTAGCACTAATGTGATGGTTAAACGCACAATTACTTATCTATCAATGTTTTTTTCTTCTCATGTTCATGTATGTAATGCCAGAAATAATTTGAGTCAAACTCACCTCGAATTGAGTGGTTAAGAATGGGTTCAGTTCAAAACTAGATTCGAGTTCAATACAACTTTATAAACACAAACTTGACCTGTTTCAAGTTTCCAACCTACTCGGTTCAACTCTTAGTTCAGTTCATTTGATTAATTAACCTAATTTGAAAGTCCCTTTTTTTGTTAAAATAATATAATTTTTTTTAGATCTTTAACCTTTTAAATTAATTTTTTGTTTGAAAAGATAAATATCAGATGAAAATAAAAGTCATTCAAAATATACAAATGATATAGACATTTATGAAAAATATAGAATTACATATAATGGAGTCGGCTGAATCAAACAAGTCAAACTATATATAATTCAAGTCAAACTTTATATTAATGTATTTGAGCATAAATCAACTTTGTTCAAGTCACTTTTAATCATAATCAATTATATCAAACTTAACTTTCGTCATCGCAAAATCAAGCATATACTTAGTGAGGGTTTGTTTATGTTTGATGGCCAGTAAAGTAGACGTGCATCTACGTAAAAGCTACAAATTGTAGCTTCTCAATTTCCATTTTTAAACGCGAGGCCACAACAAACAAAAGCAAAATGAGACCGTCTATTAGTTAACAAATTTAATTTTAACCTTAAGTTCAACGAATTAATTGTCAATTCAAGTTTCAAACTATGTTCAAGATGACTTGGTTTCATCATCAGCTCTACACCTTGATGAACCTAATAAATCTCCAAACAAAAACTAATTTGCATTCTAACGTCCCTATGTTCTTAGTTTACATCCATCTACTTTCCGCATCTTAGCCTTTAATCAGACCCTACACCCCTCGAAAGTGACCTAATTCCGGTTGGTGAGGCATCAAATTGTTTCAAATCTTCAGAAAGATAAAACTTTGTTCAATCTTAACCACTAGATTTAGATTCACATACCATCCGTGTGCAAGATATAAAATTGAAATTTTGGAAGAAAAAAAAAACATGGATAGATAATTTGCGGACAACTTCTGACCTTACTTCTTTCATGTTCCAAATATCATTTATTTCATGTACAAATTTTCAACATGAAGCTGGCTTAAAACATCGAGGACCACATGACATCAATATATCTTAAATTGGAAATAAAAAATTGTGATACTAATTCTTGCAAGAAATAGATATTGCCATGTACATCATTTTTGATACTGTCCATTTTATTATATTATCAGTATACTGTTTTAGGCCCAAAATAATCAATCTATCATTATCATAAGTTGAGTTTTTATTTAATCTCATTATATCTCATTCATGTGGCCCTTCTAGTGACGCCAAAGATAAGATGATTTTTAATTTTTGCAGGTACATGGCTACCCCAAATATCACATGAGTGAAGACTGAAGAGAATACAAATCAATGAGATTGTCCAAAATTAGTAAATTACCATAATGTAATGTAACTTTATTTTTTTGAAACGGTCGAATGTTAGTATTGTTAATTTGTAACTCAATTGTGATCAATCATCTCAAAGAGTTACAATCCACTAAGGATTGTGAGGGTGTGACATGGATGATATTCTAAAGGGGTTATGTGGGTGGAGTTGGAAGGAGAACAAATTATTTGAGCTAGCTTTAGCTTTAGTAGATGAGAGTCATCCAGAAAGGTGGGAGATGGTTGCAGCTATGGTTGGAGGTGAAAAGAGTGCAGGGGAGGTTCATGAGCATTATGTGATACTTTTGGAGGATTTGGAGCTTATAGAATCTGGAAAATTTGATCATAAGTTGGGAGAAGATAATACATGTGTTATTGTTGACCTTACTGAGTCCTTGTGCTTGTCTGATAAATAATATTGGTAACACCATGTAAGTCCCTTCTTTTTTTTTGTAACAAAATAATAGTAATTTATTCTTATAAGCTCTCTCATTCATGGCTTTGGCTCTATTGATTTCAGAGATTAGTAACAATATCATTATTCAGATAACTTGCTGATGTGCTGTTATTTATTCTTTAATGCTCTTAATTCAGTATTTTTATCATTATATAATAATTATAAATTATACCAAACATACACCTAATGAGCAAAATGTGTTTGGTAAGCAGTAACATCCAAATCTTTTCAAATTCAAAACTTGTTTATATCATCAACTAATGTAACAACTATTATTGATTTCAATCCAAAACAGGATTATAAATTGGCTTAAGCATACATACAGTACAAGAAGTTGCAGAATAAACTTGATTCAAAGTCCAGCCTAGTACAAAAATGTATGAGACAATAGAAACTAGAATGAGCGAAATGACAATTGACAACTGCAAGTGTAATTGCGAACAGTTCTAAATTATGGTCTGCAAATGTAATTGCAACTGCAATATAATTGTGTTTGAATCAACATATTTGAGTTTATCACTATTTGGACTAACTTATGAAAACAACTTATAACATGTTCATAAGCTGTTTTTAGCTTACTTTTCATAAAGTCTTCAAGATAGCTTATAAAAACAACTTATATCTTATACAAAAAGAATTTAACTTTATGTTATGTTTTTCTATAGAAATAGCTTATGCTATAAGCTGTAAATTAAGCTTAGAGGAGAGGTCTCCGTGAGGGTATCACAACGGCAATTTTGTCTGCAACGGTCGCATTTGTCTGCATTTTACCATAACATATAGTTTTGTCCTTGCAACCGTAATTTGGAGTCATTTGTTCCACAATTATATGGGATCATAGTCTTTTCTAAACAATTAAAAACAGGACAATACATATATCAGCAGTTGCTGGCTAAATTTAAAGATATTATTTTGCAAGCAAAGGAAAATGATTCTATGTCAAGTAATTTGCACTCAAGTTCTTTCAAACCTTCTCCCACGTGTAATATTTGATATTTACCTTTACCATCACAAATATCACCATATATTTGTCTTAATGACTGGTGACAAGGTCTGAAGACGTAAATTAAATAGCATATCCCAATAATAAGGCATCTTAGAATATGGAAGCATATGTTTCGTAGCACGATGGGTATTCCAGAATCACGATGATCCACCTTGATTTTCCAAAAGCTACATTTTGTAGCTTCTGTAAAATCAAGTTGATCATGGTGAATCATTGTGATTCTTACAACCCACTATGGTACGAAAAATACACTAAATTGAATACATTAATTGAACACGTTTTAATACAGCTAGGTAATAAATAAATCAACAAATAAAAGATGATAGGGAGTAAGGAATAATAAAAACAGATTATAAGCCAGGGAAGAGGCAGTGCATGAGTGGAGCAACGACAGTTTCCTTCTCTGTCGATAGTTCCATCCATGCTCTGCATGTTCCCTGTCTTTGTCCTGTCATTAACTATTAATCCCAGTCGCAAACCTTTTTTTACATCTAAATTACATTACCTTACCTCGTACTTGTCAACATCCTTAGTGTTAAGCAGCTTCTCAAACTCTTGTAAAATTTGGTTTGTGAATTTTGCATAAAATGCATTGTGTTGAATGAATGAATGTATGATCCCGTTTGATTCTATATGTAATCGCATAAAGGGGGGATTAGTTTGTACTTTGCAAGTTTGCAGTACATGCACGTACTAGGAAATTTTAGCTGTACTACTGATTATATTATTGTTGTACTATTGCCATTGGCTAACTCAAAGACTGGATTCTGGAAGACCTCAAAGTGTACTGCTATCTTAAACCAGTAGTACATCAAGTCATCAACAGTATTTCCTCTATTACAATTTAAAAAATTATTAAATACACTTTTGATTTCCTATTATTGATGATTCACAATTTTAGTTCTCCAATTTTCAAATCTGAAAATATAATCTCCAATTTTAAATTTTAAAAAAATTACGGCCACTAAATTTTGAACTTATTTTTTGTTGATATGTCACATTGAAAATAATATTAATTTTGTACAATGCAAAAAGCAAGTATCACCATTAAATTGTGAGTGATGCAAATAATATTAATTAGATTGTACAATTAAAAAATAATAAGTAATATTATGTTAAAAATTAATATTTTTTGTCATTATGGTATAATTTTTTACAAATAGGTTAGTTATTTTAAGAAAGAGAAATTAATTAATATTTTTTTAGGAATGAATTCTCTATTTATGGGCTAAACTAATAACATTTGATGTTTGATTGTGAGTTAGACTACATAAAGGGTTGAATATAAGCTAGATTAAAGTTCACCACAAAATAGTGAAAAATAAGTGAAGTTGTCAAAGAGAAAATTGTTTCACAAAAGAGCTAAAATGCTATGAGTCTTACATTAAGTAGAAAATAAATATCATGAAAGTAACTAAGTCACGAGGTTCTTTTGTTATGGGCGAAAGGTCAGTAGTTAGTTTGTTAGAGGAGGGGGAAATGTTAGTAATGGTGATTTAGTTCTGGACCTCCTACATATAACTGCTTCGATGTCCCAATCCCAAGCAAGCTGCTAGGCTTCTCCAATAGAGACTTGAGTCACAAGGCTTTGATATTGAGAAATTCGTAAGATCCTTTTAGAAGCAATCACGACTTAACTTAATCCAGAGATCTAGTGTACTCTATGAGGTAGCACTTTGATGATATTAGGATGCCAATATCATGTGACATTGGTCAACCACAATGTCACAAGTGTGTAAAAGGACAAAAGTGCTATCCGTACTCTATGTTAGGCAGGACTTCCTCCGGTCGATTATTATAAACAAGAGTTAACTGCTTTTATTATAACAAAAGTTAACTATTTTTAAACCATCAAATATTGGTATTTTTTTTTGTTGTAAAGTTGCTTAGTAACCAAAATTTCACCATTTAAGATGAAAAAAATGGAGAATTTTAGGTTCGAACCTCAACCCTACATATTGCAATGAACCTATTCATTGGATTGTGTTTTAGTTTTACATATTAGTGTTGTTAATATACCACTCATTTAATTAAAAAACATTTAATATAGATAGTTGAATGATCCTTAAAGAAAACAAAGATATTTGAATGAGTTTCTCCACTAAAAATAAAAGTGACACTTTATTTAACTTATGTTTTACATAGAACCTAAAAATTAATTTCACTTGACTGAATTTCTTAATCACCACGAAATCAATCTTATTTTGTTTGTTTATAATAGGATTAAAGAGAGTGTAATTATCTTATTATGTAATTGTCTTATTATGGGTCGGCGTAACCTCTATATAAGCATTGTATGACATTAAAATGGATATGAATGAAGAACTTAATTCGTTTTCATTTATTTCATCTATTAATTAAATAAATTGTAATAAACTCATGCACCTATTTTCCAATAATTGATATCTCTTCATACGCTCATAAGTCACAACACTTATTTCTGTTGATATATTAATTAAGTCATAACACGACACTCTTTGCCTCTAGGAACAAACAATCCGGTGTGTTACTAACTACTGCACCAATGAAGAACATGTATCTTGTGTTATTAGCTGTTAACATCGTTATTACACTTGCACACAAACGAGTTAGGTGCTAGACACATGGCCCTTGCCAGTTGCCACTCAAAAATTGTACACCAATGTTTTATAACAATGTGCTGATATATGGTCCGAACAAACGTTACGTGCCTTTTACTAAAAGTCTAAAAACACAAAGGGTCCGGTGATAAAAAAGACCACAAAGGGATAGGCCAAGCTTCAAGCCTTGCGTTTAAGGTACTCGATAATGCTTTGTGGAAGGAAGTACCTCTCTCTCGAGTCTCGAATAAGGTACTCAATTAGATGTTTTACCTTGCGTTTAAGTCATACTTCATCCGTTCTAAAATATATGTCGTATAAAAAAATCATAAAATAGATTGCTAGCATGGTGTGAATGAGTTGAGATCCTCTCCATTTATAAAAATGTCATTATAAAAGATATAGACACAAAAAATAGATGTTGGGTCTCATCATTAAAATGAGTTCCACCATCATTAAAAAATGGAGAGAATCTTAACTCAGAAATATATATTCGCTTGACCGGAATATGCTCATAACCACACAAATTCATCACATGAGGAACAAATATCAATAATGCTAGAATTAAATAAATCTAATTGAAACAAATATACTTGTTTCTCATCATTTACCATACTTTATTCCTCAGGTAAGGATCCTATGATCCGATTTTGATAATGAAGAGGAGTTCCTTTGACAATGAGCATTTAGAAACGTGAACTTTGGGACTATCTAATCCCAAAAGTTTAGTTTACTCTTTAATGTCAATCCTATTTTCTTTCTCTCCACCTAACAAACATTAGTCATCAAACTATTTTTTGGTTGTGTTAGAGTAACATCAAAGTCACTTATAGTCCACTCTGCCACCTCATCTTTGTCGCTAACAAATATCTCTGTGCCAGTATCAATAGATGTCCATATTCTTTTAGCAGGAGAGGTTCCCGGATCCTGCACAATAAAGTGTACGCTTAGATTGACAGTGAATTTGACAAAATCATACTAGATCAATGCAATTTAAACAAAAACTACATGTTAAACTTCAACAAAATCACCGTGTCACGAAAATTTCGCCATAATATAAATACAAATTTGTTAGAGACAAATGAATGATCATGTGATGTAATGTGATGACTCATAAGTTTCAAAAAGTAGAGTGGTAATTGAATTATTGACCTGATAGAAGTAAAGTCTACTTGCTAGGCCACCAACATCAAGTTCCCAAGTCCTTGCATCACCAACCCAACCATCACCTTTTTTAATGGGATAACCATACTCACCCCAAATAGGATGAGGCAATAACTGAACTATCTCTTGTGCTTGAGGATTACTATAAGGATCACAAGTACTAACAGGTTGCTCTAAATGTTGAGCATTGCCTGGAGCACAGTAATAGTGATAAGCTGAATAAGGGAAATTGGCAGTGTCATTTCTGAATATTTTTTTGTTATCTGGAGTGATATGGAATGGTGGACAATTGCCTAAACCTGTAGGGCTACACCAAGCTGGAGTTTCTGGATTGATGATCATTTCACTGTATCTAGTGACATCAGTTAGTACATCTCCATCACAAGGTGCACCATTGTTCTTCCAACAACTTCCCATGTCCAGAAGGTAGAATTGGCTCTTGGCTCCTCCTCCTTTCTTGACATCTAAGGTTAACCTCACCTTAAAATTTGGTGACTCAAGAGGCTGAAATTTAAACTAAAATGGTTAGTTTTGTCTAATCAAACCAAATGAATAAACAGTCATTTTTCTCTTTAAATATGTGAGGCACTGTCACTCACATCAGTATATGAATGTATCAAAATTACAAAAAAGATAATCCATATATATTATATATCAAGAATTAATTACACATGAATAAGAGGCAAGCGGACAACAAGTTTTGCCGCTAGGCCAACATAATGTGTCTTTTGTTGGTCACTTTGGTTCTCAAATATATCTATTGTTAGTTAGTTTGGTCCTCGAATGTGATTTTCATTAGTCAATTTAGTTCATAATATTACTAACAAAAAGACACACTTCGAGAATGTTTCGGCGATTTCGATACATTTAGAGACTAAAGTGACAAACACAGCACACATTTAGGAACCACAATTTTAGTCCAAACAAAATACATCAATGGAAATTAAAATTGAACAGAACAAGGAGGGAAAGTGTTTGATAATCAATCTACTAACTTTACTAACATTTCTCATTATTTTAAAAAAAAAATAATAATAGAATTGGAAAATTTGAAACATAGGATTCTGAAGGAAATGTTCTGAACTTACAGCTTTAAGCATTCCCCTTGTGTCATAATGGTAACCACCAGAGAATCCACTAACTGTATCAGCTCTCAAGTAAAGCATCAACCAAGGATACTTCTTTGAAGTCTTTAACTTATGCTTAAACAACCAGCTCCCAACATTAACTTTCTTCTCCCAAACCACCTCATAAAAAGAGATATTGTTATTATCATCAAGTCCACTATCTCTACAACTAGAATCCAAATCATAAGTACCATTAAATCCTCCTCTCATTACATCACCTTCCAGCTTTGTCCATTGATGACACAAGATGGGTTGGTTCATGCATCCTGTTCCAAAACAAGGAAACCTTCCTGGTTTAAATGGAGGTACCCTTTTACCATCTTGAGGACATAAACCAGACCTAGTGTCATAATTTCCATTTTTTAGCATTATCATCCAAAATTGCCATGGTCTTGGTGTGTCTTTAACTTCACATAAAGAACCTAAATACAGTTCCTTTTGAACAGCATAAAGATCTATATTGTTTATGTCTTCTGGTCTCAGACCAGGTAATGACTCTCCTACACCAAGTTTGTTCTCTTTTTCTGTCACCTTGTGAATCAGAGAACCTGGCAATACAACAACGGTTCAAATCACCTCGAGACACTTTAATTAATAATAACTTCTCAGTTTCCTAAATTTGATTTAAAATAGAGAACCTGGTCATACAACAACAAAAAACTAAAAATAGAGGAAATTTTGAGGACTAAAATGAAATATTAGAGACTATGTGAATGTGATTTGAGTTACCTTGTGAAAGATCAAAACATTCAGCTGCTCTTGGGCTACCCATGTAAGGAGCTTCTTGGCCAACTTCATTGCAAAAATTCCAAGCTTCAAAGGCTACTCTTAGACCATCTCTTTGCATTCCTGGGTCTCCTACAGCTGAGACATTGGTCTGAGACTGAGTTGTGGACACAAGAGAGGCACATAAAAGAAGTACATTTGTCAACACAAACAACATTTGCAACTGTTTCTCCATTGCCTCTTTTTTCCTCAAAGGCAAAGGAGCATGTTGGATGAAGTGTCTAATATTAGGAGCACCTTCCACTGGCCTTAGCCAAATTTATTGTAGTTTATTGAAAAATATTGAATCAATTGTACTTTATGTGATTAATGCGTATTTTAATTTATTACTATTATTAGGATATTGATTAGTGTTGAAGATAAATCATAGAACCAAGGATAGATCACTATCAAAAGGTGAATGATGCTTTATTCCTTTCCTACTAGTCCCCACCGCTTTTCCCTTTTTCATCTTTTTGTTTGTTTTAATTTATAATTTATAATGCTGATTTTTTAACAGCCCTCTAAAAATCTATACACATCTAACATGTTTTATTCTTTCTAACTCTTTTCATCACACTCATATCTAATATCACATTCATCACTTCTATCTTTTCTATTCTTTTTATCTACATCACGAACTTTTTTTCTTTAATTTACTGTGCAGAATCTTTTTCATACAAAAATAGTATGGTCCTTTGTCAATTTTAAGGTCCGTTTGATGGTCAGGATATGGAGACAAGATATGATACATAAATCATATCCTGATTAAATATCATGTTTGATGCACCAAAGGGATAGGATAAAATAAATCATTTTCTTATCATATCTTGACTTTCCTTTGTAATTTCTATCCTGGGTATAGGCTGGGTTAGAAATTATCCCGATGGAATTAGAAGATCATTCCTTATTTATTATCTTGATATTCTGTCATTTTTAAAATATTGTCATTTTTAAAATAATGATAGCATGTATTTTCTATTATAATTAATAACATGCCATTTTTACAATATTTATTTAATTATGAGAGCATTTTTTTCATTTAATTATAATGATATCATGTTTGTTATCATGTACGCATCAAACACATGCTAGGATTAATGTTTATCATGTACTTATCACATCCTATCTCTATCCAGCTTTATATCATATCATGCCTCTATCATATCCTGACCATCAAACGAACCCTAAAACTTTCTTGTCAAAAAATGAAAAAACTTGAAACTTGTTAGGCTTAATCACCATTTTTATACTGTTTTCTTTAGACAATTTTCCGAGTGGTTAGAGCAATAATTAACTTTTGATTTGTTGTTAACCTTCACTTA
>Ga0315915_1005604_pt1 | contig 15607 bp, 10 predicted proteins | sample MpolbnodulesMG_FD_207738 | JGI IMG/M metagenome (GOLD analysis project Ga0315915, IMG submission 207738) | Medicago polymorpha root nodule microbial communities from Los Angeles, California, United States - branched nodules | ecosystem: Host-associated > Plants > Roots > Nodule | place: USA... | reverse complement strand
AGGGTTTTATTTGTTGGTAAATTTGATTATGGTATAAGAAATTGGGAATTGATGAGAAAATCTGGGTTTTAATTTGTGAAATTGGAAATTTACGAAAAAAAATATGCAGTTTAAGTGATGAAAATGATAAATGGTATGAAAAAAAAAAACTTCTCCAGCATTAATTTTTAGATGTGTGTTAAAAGGGATCTCAACTAATATGACTATATAAATTATTATTCTAATTACACAGTACTACAAATATATAGTGTTAGGATTTATCGAATTAAGGAGATCAAGAGAGAAGAAAGTAGGATGATATGTTTAGATTTTTTCAAAATGTTGCATTTTTACATGAACTAAAGTGTGATATTTATACTACTAAATTTATCACTATTATATGTATGAAATTATTTGCTTTACTATTATGAGTTAACTTTTAAATAGGTAATTGACCCTTACTATTATAAGTTGATATTATGGATATATATTTCAACATAAATAGTAAGACCTATAATTCTTGGAAATGCTAACAAACGCTCCTGGAACATTCTTTAAGGACCTTAAAATGTAAAATCGTGTAAAAGCTTATGTATTTAATGCATTAAAAATTGAAATTGTTGACCTTTTGAAGGAATATTTTTTTAAAATTTAGAATGATTAAAGAGTATCTCAATAGCACTTGTTGGCAAGACCTTTTTAAAAACAAACTAAGGAAGGCAATTTAATTTTATAAAATTTTCTAACTAAGCCAAGCCAAATTTATTTTATTTTTAAAGATGAAAGCTAATTTATGTCAAGGGTATACATGCAAAAGGTACAAGATTAAAATCAAAGTGACCATAATGTCAATCATATGGAAAACCTTAATGTAGTATGATTTTGTCTTTTCTTCCTTTATCCATATTGTAAGTAAATGATAAAATGATAAAATATGAGTGGTAGTAGAGAGAGGAAGGTTCAATTCAAACCTTAAATAATCAAAGTTACAAGAAACTTCCATTCTGTTGGTGAACCAAGTCATGGTATATTGAATATACTATATTCAGAAACCATATTCCAAAACCAAGTTCCATCACATCTAAAGCCACATACTAGACATAGTAATAATAACATATAACAATAACACCTAACATTAACAATAATGCAATAAAGACAATTTCATTTGTGTGGCTATTGATAAATTCCCACCTAAATCCATAGATTCTTTTCTTTTTTGTTATATCTATCTATATCCATGTACTCATTCTTTGCTCCACTCAGCTTCAACTTTCTTCATCACACTATAAAGTCTTCCTCTCACCTCTCTCTTTCTATCAACTCAACTTAATCCTATCACTTTGGAACTCAGTTCCATTTCTTCTTCTTAATATTCAACAATCTTACCAAACTTGTTTTGGTTTTCAATAACATATTATATAATGGCAACTTCTGTGACAATTGTTGGAGCCATTAACATGGCACAGGTAGAATGCTTTTCTTAACAGACTTTGGTCTAGTCAATAGATAGAACATATGTTGTTTCACTAATGCTTTTGATTATTGATATTGTTTCTAATATTTCTCTTTTTTAAGTATATAACTATATAGTTAGAAAAATTTGGCCATTTTTAAGTCCAAGATGTGCTAGATTAGCAGTAAGAATTTGGCCATGCAACCTGGAAGAGAATTCAAATCCCCTCGAGACGGTGGTAAAATAGTCATTAATATCACTTCAGTTAACAATCCCTTCCCAATATATTTTTTTAAAAGTATATATTATACATAGGCCTATATAAAACCTACATGATGCACCTTCTATATGTATCTATTTATATGAGTGTTAATAGGAGTAGACTGTGAACTCACTTATCTATACAAGATTTTAGATTGTGGCAGAACTCGCATTGCAATCCTTGATATCGTGGAGAATTGTAGTCAAATGCAACTAATGCAGCCTCAATCGCGTCCAAGTTGTGATTGCGGAGATATAAAAACCTTGATATCACAGTCCAAATTGCAGCTGCAAACCTTTTTTAAAACCTTGACTCTAAATCCTTATCCACAAACATGACTCCTTCTGAATTTTAGGGATCTAAATATATAGATGTGTTTGATTTACTTTCATCCGAGTCTGTTCTAATTTTCATTCAATTTGGAGTTCATGGTTAATTGGGGACTAATAACTGTCTATAACATTGTATGCAGTTGAAATTGAATGGCTCTAGCAGTGGAGTTCCTATGACAAATTCAGCATTTTTTGGAACAAGCCTTAAGAAAGTGAATTCTGCGATTTCCAGCCAGAAGAGTTTGTCTGGTAATTTTAAGGTTTCGGCAAAAATTGACTATAATGAGGAGAAGCAGACCTCAAAGGACAGATGGGCTGGACTTGCATATGACACCTCAGATGACCAACAGGATATCACCAGAGGAAAGGGAAAGGTGGACAGTGTCTTTCAAGCTCCAATGGATGCTGGAACTCACTATGCTGTCATGAGTTCCTATGATTATATCAGTACCGGTCTTCGCCAGTAAGTTGGTTTCGCCTTAATTCAGTTAACAAAGATTTGAAGCTCAAGTTTTGAACGCCAATTGTTTTCATATTCTGTACTTGTTGAATGCTAATTGACTTATTTTTACATACATGGTTATCGGTATATGTGAATCGCATCTAGATTCAATACAAAACAAAATCCAATTGATACAAATATCTGTTATGAACATGAATCTGATCTTGAGTCCCGATTCATTGTAGTCCACCTTTTTGTTAAACTTTTGTGTAGCGAGTGACTTTTCTTGTATTATTTGATTTATGGCTTAAATCGTGAATTATTTTGCGGTTGGTAGATAATAATCTAGGTTATAATTTGGCTATCTCACTTGTTCTTACATAAAAATGTCACATTTTAATTGACAGTGTGTCTTACGATTCATAATAAGATTCAATTCACGATTCGAAAAGTAAGTCTTTTGATTCACGATTTGAATCTCGATTATGTTCAGGTACAATATGGACAACACAGTTGATGGCTTGTACATTGCACCAGCATTTATGGATAAGCTTGTTGTTCACATCACTAAGAACTTTCTCAACTTGCCAAATATTAAGATTCCTCTCATTTTGGGCATTTGGGGAGGCAAAGGTCAAGGAAAGTCGTTTCAATGTGAGCTTGTCTTTGCCAAGATGGGAATCAGGTAAATAGTAATGACAGGAAAATGTTAGCATTTTCTTATTAACCAAGTTAGTTTAATTCCATTGTGTTACACACACGCGCGCGCACGCACACACACACACTACGATACTTGGCTTAGGCTTAGGTGCAATTAAGATGAAATTGACACTCAGTTACTAACTCTTTGATCTACTTCCTTGGAAATTTAGCCCTATAATGATGAGTGCCGGAGAATTGGAAAGTGGAAATGCAGGAGAGCCGGCAAAGTTGATTAGGCAAAGGTACCGTGAGGCGTCCGACATTATCAGAAAAGGAAAGATGTGTTGTCTCTTCATCAATGATCTTGATGCAGGAGCTGGTAGAATGGGTGGCACTACTCAATACACAGTCAACAACCAGATGGTAAATGCAACCCTCATGAACATTGCTGACAACCCTACCAATGTTCAACTTCCCGGTATGTACAACAAAGAAGAAAATGCTCGCGTCCCTATCATCGTCACTGGAAATGACTTCTCTACATTGTATGCTCCTTTAATTCGTGATGGACGCATGGAAAAATTCTATTGGGCGCCTACTCGTGATGATAGGGTTGGTGTTTGTCAAGGTATTTTCAGGACAGATGGTGTCCCGAAGGATGACATTGTCAAGATTGTTGACACATTCCCTGGACAGTCAATTGGTAAGCCATACATCAATCTAAGTTTCAAGTCAAAATTTCTAGTTACTAGGGTCTGTTTTATCTACTAACAAAAGCACATCTGAGACTGTTTTTATGAGTTTGTGAAAACAACTTATGACATGTCCATAAGCTGTTTTCAGATCATTTTCATAAGTCTCCAGGATAGCTTATGAAGACAGCTTATAACTTGTATGAAAATAGTTTGACTCTATTTTATCTTTGTTATAAAAATAGCTTATGCACAAGAACTTATATGATAAACTCTTGCGCTATAATCACTTAATTAAGTCTTTTATCCAAACAAGATCCTTATATTTATTATTAACCATGATACGAGTTCGAGACTTGGATGAAATGTGAATAATCAAATGTTTAATGTATTTCTTTGTAGATTTTTTTGGTGCCTTGAGGGCGAGAGTGTATGACGATGAAGTCAGGAATTGGATATCTGGTATCGGTGTGGAGAGTATTGGAAAAAGACTTGTGAATTCAAAAGAGGGACCTCCAACTTTTGAGCAACCAAAGATGACTATTGACAAACTACTAGAGTATGGAAATATGCTTGTCCAGGAACAAGAGAATGTGAAGAGGGTCCAATTAGCCGACAAATACCTCAGTGAAGCAGCTCTTGGAGATGCAAATGATGATGCTATCAAGACTGGAAACTTCTATGGTTAGTCCTTTGATTTTTCTGTTATTATCTTTAAAAGGCATCACCTAAAAGTTTGCTTTAGACTTGCAAATATGCCGCGTCGGTCTTGACAATAACTTGGACTAAAACAAGAATGTTATCTTATTGTTTGGATTCAGGACAAGGAGCTCAGCAAGTTCCTTTACCTGTCCAAGAAGGTTGCGCTGACCCTTCTGCAGAAAACTATGATCCGACAGCCAGAAGTGACGATGGAAGTTGCACATACACTTTTTAGTTGATTCCTAAGTGAGTACATAAATATGGAGATTTGTAAAAGCAGTCTGAAAAACATTTTACTATGTTTCTTGGATCATTCACCATATTTTATGTAAGGTGCATTAATCTCACCACTTTAGGTTGTACATTTTGTGTTATTGATGGTGTCCTATTGTTGAATTTTGAGAGTGACATCTTATAGAAAGCAATGTTGGCAATATCATTTCCTCCATACCATAAAATTTTGAGTTACTTCTGTGACCAAGATATTTGATAAAAGGCTAATGTTTTGATCATTGGATCTATCTTTGGGAATAACTCAGTCTCATTGGAGAGTCAAAGACCCAATTATCGTGAGTTACTTGCTTATAATAGTGACCGGAGAAAGTAAACGATAATTGTAGTAGTATTGATGGAGAAAAGTAAAATAGTATTGAAGCTTACAAATGAGACCAGTAGAATAAAGGTTCAAGGTTTTAATCCAACACCTTCACAGTTTGGTTATGTTTGGATTTGTGGTATAAGATTGAACTTAATGAAATGGGAATGAGTACCATATTACTAGAATAATTATTGTAGACTGTAAATAATACACCAGGCAGGTAAGTTCCCTACAAAAGGTACACATTCACAATACTGCAATTTGTTTCCAGTAAATAGAATACTTTCTTTATGACGTAGAAGATCAAATTAAAATGTAACCGTAGAGCATAATAAGATTTTCTATGTGAATGGCACTAAAAAAGGCTTTCTTGATAAATCATATTTTGTTGGACCAAGGGTAAAATTTTAATTTCATAATGTACAGGGAAAATTTGTAATTTCTGTAAAAAAAAATGGGGCAAAAGTTCAAGGGGTAACTTTGTAATACTCAAAAGTTTAGGGGCAAATTTGTAACTTTAAATTTTTTTGGGTCAAATACGTAACTTCAAAGAATTTTTTATGACTAGACTGATGACATGGCATAAAACCACCATAGTTGACATTGAGTGGTGGACACTGACGGATTCGAAATAAGTTATTGTATAGAGTTAATTATCAGATAAGGACTAGATTCGAATTGAGTGGTACATATTCAAACACAATAACTCATACATTAAAGCCAAAAGTCACGGACAATTATTAAAGCAAACACTACAGACTTGACATCACTGTCAATTATTAAAGCAAACACTACAAATTTGACATCACTGACAATTATTAAAGCAAACACCAGGGACTTGACACCACTGACAATTATTAAAGCAAATACTGGGGACTTGACACCACTGACAAGTTTGACCGAATATAGACAAATAATTCATTGAAATTAATTTCCAAACATATCTTGGCCAACTTTTCCAACAGCTCTTTCTTTCGGTCATCGAGATGCTCCTCGGAACTTAGCTTTATATACATTTTCATTTTCTTAGCATGAGTCCTTTCTTTCATCAATTGGTTAGCCTCATGTTGCATTAAGGCTATCTTGTCCAATCGTTCAAGCTCTTTCTCCTTGAATTGTTTGAATTCAGCCCACTCGTTGTCCACCACCTCCAGGGCAGCTTCCTTGCTTTTCTTTTTACCCTTTTTTTAGCTGCCTCCCTACCCATTGGACGAGCACTAGATCCTACAGAGTTTGAGCCACATGCATCACTCTCGTGAGATCTCTTAGATTCACTACTTCCTGAGCCAGTATTTCCTCATACTTTACTACCATAATGTGGTTGATCATGGAGAGCGTGTCATTCTGCCATTAAATTGAATTGACCATTCTTCCCACTTGCGTATAATTCATGCGCTTTTGCCAAAATATCATTCTTCGACCAACCGCTTCCTTGCAAACGCTTAGCTCTATCATAAACGCCACTCCATTTACCCAGTATTTTGTTCATATAATTATAACGGTTTCTTATCCACCCACCTGCTCTCTCCCCCGCCTGAGGAACGCTCACTCGCGCCTGTCTGGCGTGTGGGCTGCACGCGCTCGGTCAGCCAGTAAATTGGTGCCGTGTGGCCTGCTCTTGCCCTACCTTTGCAGATTTCGACATGTTGAGTTCTTTCAACATCTCTCTCGTCCACCTCATTTTTCCTCAACTTTCAACACACAATCGTATGCTTTTTAAGTGTTGAAAATGACATTCAACACACCATTGCACTTGATCTTAGTCACTTGTGTTGATATTTTGGGTCCGTTTGTGTTGACATGGATTTTTTTTTTGTTCAAAAAAAAATATTTTTTTATTTTTTGTAGTGTTTGTTTCAGATTTTAAAAAAAAAATCATTTTTAGCATCAAAATGAAAAGCTATTCCAAGTAGCTTTTAAAAATCTGTATTTTTCTTTTGTTCAAAAAATCTGTATTTGTCTAAACACAAGGAACTCAAGTGTAAAATCTCTAAAAAAAAATAATCTCTAAATTCTTTTAACTCAAAATCAATTTATTTTTAAAGCTAAAACAAACGCACCCTTTATTTCTTGCATTCTCATTACTTATCTGCATTTCTATTTTCATTACAATTCTTTCTGAGGCCTTTAGGATTACTATAAATAAGGCCAAACATTCCTTGAATTATCATCATTGAACATATAAATTTGTGAGTTTCTTACTTGAGAGTTACAGAGCGAGTTCTCTCGAGTTATGAGCCACTTATTTTCAGTGTCGCACTATCTACATTCTATATCAAACACCAAAGAAACTAATCCATATACGGGTTGGAGCTTCAAAATAAGTGGACCAACTCGCCCCTTGATATCTCTTCTCTCCCACAATTTGTATGGCGAAAGAAAAAAAAGACACATATGATTAGGTGTTTTAGGAATTGTAGGCTGTTGCATTGTCTGCTTTCTCACTTGGCATTTACATGTACAGAAAAAACAAGAATGCCGATGTGATAATCCTACCAAGAAATCAGGAAAGTCACAATGTTTCAAGGATAGAGATATTTGAGCAAAGTAGATTTGGTCAAGTTTGCAAAGGGATGTTGCCAAATTTTAAGGCTGAAGTTGCTATTAAGAGGGTTTCACATGAACCAAAACAAGGCCTGAGATAATTTGTATCTGAAAAGCCACCATAGGCTGGCTTCACCACCAAAGTTTAGCTCGGTTGCTAGGGTGGTATCGCCTCCGTGGTGGACCTCCTGGTTATGATGATCACACGCACACAATAATAAATCTACACAGATTTTGTGGTACCATATGGAGAACATATAGTAAGAGCTTCAATTATTCAATGACACAATGAACAACCTTATTACTTTCCTTATTAAACCAGATAAAAAATACAAGTAATGTATAAAAATAGATAGGTATGATATATGATACATTCCCAGGTGCTTCAATCTCAAACCTTACATTTTTAAGACGTTAATAGTTTGAACTCCAAAATTTCAGTTTGAGTTACAGTTCAGATATGCTCATCAGCACAATCCTTTTAAGAACATAAACTGATTCTTTAAAAGAACATAAACTGATCAATGGAACTGATAAAGTAGGAAAAAAATGTGTTCACATAAATCATTGCATTCAAGAATTTTCATAGTCTGAGACTCGAGAGCTCTGAAGAAAACAAAAATAAAATAAAATCATGTTATGGGGAAACATCCTGATTAAACAAAAACCAGTGACAGTTTATCATAAAGAGCATCCAGAATACATTAGTGAAGAAAGTTAACAACTCAATTGTAATTATCCTTAAGAAAGTTAATAACTCAGTACAACAATTATCTTTAAGCCTCTGTTCCCATCCCTCTGCCTCTTTAATGCAATCATAAAACTAGACTGTGAAATGTTCTGCAAAATTAATGGATCATAGTGTTTGACTAAATTAATGGATCATAGTGTTTGACTTGTTACAATCCTTTGCCTACATCTTCAAAGCAGCTTTTGCCATGGCCAAAGCACCTTCAAAAGTTTGGTTTCCGCCAATAAATCCGCTCATGTGGACAAAAACACAACCAGGAATGCTAGATTCCTTTGACAGTACATCATCCCTTAAACCTCGCCACTGTGAAGGTAGAGCCTTCCGGCTCTCGAATCTATCGGGAGATACTGAAACTGCCTGCACACGCCACTGTTTGCTTCTCTCATCCTGTAGAGAATATTGAGAAAAGTACAAGTGAAGAAATCAGCTGATATGTCAATAGAACATAAATCAAAGATATACTGATATATTCACCAAAAAACAACCAAGTTGAGCAATTACGGAGGAAATAAAATTGTGAACCTAAGATTTGAGAATGGCTTTAAGAGAACGCAAATGAGTGCCAAGAGCAAGTTTAGGGTTCGTGACAAATCTAAGATTTTAGAAATTGGGATGAAAATGGATCACGGCTTGTGAATCATAGAGAAGATGTGTGGTTTTGTTATTTTGATCATTTGAACAACTTTTCCAAAGTGTTTGACCAATCAAAGACTGGCATTGGTTAGCTTCATTACAAGGTTCTGTTTAAAACGAATTTTTTGAACATCCATAACCTTAACCCGAACCACGCAGCCTAGTATTGCAGCAGTTTGCATTACCCTGAAATTGATTGTAATTACTCCTAGAGTATACATCTTCATAGGCTAGTGCTTACTCATTAAGCTCTCATTGCATTTATTGTAAAACCATTATAAATACATAGTGTGTAATCCCATTATAGACAGAGTTTACAGTTTTGCATATTTTTACAACTGCTATCCATTTTAAATTCAATTCTAACTCGTTCTACCTAAAGTTTCAAATGGACTTCAACATCTGGCTAGAAGTTTGAACTTTGGACATACTAAACAACCCATTGTCTGATTATGGGTGCATTTGTTTCGGATTTTTTTTAGAAAAAAACAAAAAAAATCTAATTTTTTATAAAAAAAATCACTTTTGTCATTTTTAAGTGTTTGTTTAGGATTTTTATAAAAATCTATTGACTCTTAAATGAAAAGTATTAGGATCAGCTTTTCCCAATTTTTTTTTTTTTTCAAAAACAAGGAGGTAACACATTAACTAGTTAAAAATAATTTTTTACATAAGTGATTTTTTTGACAGTAAACAAATACAAATAGCTTCAGCTTTTTTTTTAAAATCTCTAAAAAATCTCTAGATTTTCCTAACAAACTATTTTTTTATAAAGCTAAAACAAAAGCACCTTATATTGGGTTTTTTCATCATTGAAATGCTCATCCCATTAAAGTACGTTAATGACAACAATCTGGTATTGAACTCTATTGGACCAAAACAAAGCCAATAAAAGCGCAACTTAGCGGTCCTTCTAAAACATCTATCAACATGCCCTTTTGGAGACTACTTGAGAACTAAAGCCTAGAATTGAACTTACAGAAAATGAAAACAAAGTACATACCTCATACAGAACGTATTTGATTGGTGGGTCAATTTTCATCTCCCCCTCAAGCTCAAATAAGTGAAGCTTCCACTGCAGAAAACAAAATCAGTTAAAATCTTCTGACACAGTCCCAGTACTTAGTACAATGCCGCTATTACAGTAATACCCAATGAAAATAAAAAAATGGAGAAATTTAGTATACGTATAATAGAACATTGGTCCCATGATGACCTTTCTAGGACAAAAACAACAGCAGCAGCCCGTTGATAGTCATATTTGTACCATAGATTTATAATTTTAACTTTAACATGGAAAATCAGATCAACACAAGAACATAGCTACAGAGAAGGTTTTTAACACATAGCATCCATGATGTTGTTTTGCTACCTGATTACAGTATTAATTATAGAACTCCCTGGGGAGTATAAATCAAGATCCAGCACATGGAGTAATAGTTATCAGCTAGTCGGAAAACTTACTCAAGAAATATATTATAAAATCCTTTTCCCATCAGCTTGAATGAAAAATTTGTACAAAAAAGATATAAGAATTAAGAAATTTGTTCAGACTTCAAATCATGATTTCAGGATTACTTCTATAAATGGACTCAAATCCACAAAAATTTGCAATTTAAAGAACTTCAATATTTTTCAACATAAATAACTGTTTTAAGATGTTAGCTAAAATACATATTCAAGCTTCAAATCATGATGTCGGAACATCTGACAGTTACTAGACCTAATTCAAAATTTCAAATGAATGATGTTCCATTCAAATGTCATACAAAATGTTAGAAGATGGAGGCAAGAATAATCAACTCACAGGACAGAATTTTTTCAAAACTAAAATTTCTCCAGAAGGATCAACAGTTTGTCTAGCCGCAATGGTCTCCATCACAATTGACTTTGCTGGTAACCACGAGTTCACATGAAAACGAACACTCTGTAAAGGAAGAGGGGACTTGTTCAGAAAACAATGAAAAGGTAAAACAGGCAAAAAGAATTTTTAAAATTCCTCATTTCCTTGATATTCTTAGGGTTCAAAGAAAAAGTGTATGAACTGTGAATACTCACATCTAGAAACTCACTGCCAGCAAGTGCCATGGCGCGATGAAAGGCTTCATTTTCTTTCTCAGATGACTGATCGGGATCTGTCCAATCCAGATTAAACCTTCCTACTCTTGAGGATAAATGAGTATTATTGACATATTTTGGAGGCTGGTCTGTGTCGTATTGATTGATTCCATTGTCTACGGCATCAATTGCCTGAAATAATTAACAAGAATATCATTTATCACAACGTTTCAATTGTTTAATAATTATCAGAAACATATTTTGTTTCACTAATCAGCCACTTTAAGAGGACTAATGAACCCCACCAGTATTCCCCTACGCCATTCTGCCGGCGATTATCAAATTAAATCCAAAAACGTGTGGTTCTCAGTATTATGTCCCACAACATAAGGCAAAGTTATCTTTCACCCAAATCATTCAATAAAGAATATAAAAACAATGAAGGGCTGATTCACAGTATACATGCACAATACATCTAATGAAACCCCTTAGTAAGTCAATGAGCGAGTCTTGCGGGAGAGTATAGGTTCTTCTTATTGTAACATTGTAAATTCTACCTATCCTAATTCTGCGACCCACACTAGTGCAGATTGGGAATATAAGAGAATATAACTCTGTTAAGTTTCCGTTAGTTAAGTCAACTAACTGACAGCTGTCAGTTAGTAAGGACAAATTATAGTTAGCTTAGCTTTATATAGGGAACTCTTCCCTGTTATTATTGTAAGAGAAAGAGATTATAAAATACAATCAGAAGTTTCCTCTTCAATTATCCCTGTCTTTACTCTGTTTTCATGATATCCAAATTTGAGATATCAATGTACTAAGCAAGAGACTCTGTTTTAAATGCGCAGAAAAAATTTGACCAAGCAAGGTACTACAATGTATAATAATGTTGAAAAGTAGAACAGAGTACAATGTAAAATGTATTACCTCCATGAAGCTCCTGTAAACAGCCAAATATATGTAATGGACATTTTGGTGCTCTTCATCTACCTTAAGTTCATTAGCTATAATCTCTTTTCCAAAATGCTACACACCGAAAAAAGAAGGCATAGTAGAATTATTAAGCAATTTGATATTCAAAATAAAAACATCCAAAAACAATTGGTAATTGTACCAAAACAGAGGAATTCACACATGTTTGGTTCAAAGGAGGGGACATGAAAGATTTTAATTAGATTTTCCATTTGGTTAGAGGAGGGGAGGATTTGAAAACTAATTTACCTTTATTACCCTTTTAAAACCTTTCATATTACATTTTGCATAAGATAAGAATATAAAACATTTAAAATTCATCTTATATGAAACACTAACATAGACACCAGACACGACACTGACACCGGTAATAATTTGAGATAATGACAATTGAATGTAATCACATGTGTCGGTGTCGTGTCGGGCACCAGACACGTCATTGATCAAAAGTGTCGATGCTACAGAGATCATTTTCCCTCCCCTCCAAATACCCCCAGTATTGCATGGAAGCAAAAATTGAGTGAGGACAGATTTTAATCCCCTCTATTACCCTCCCTTTCATATTGAACCAAACTAGATTAAAATAACTTCTTTCCTCCCTCTATTTCACTTCAACCAGCACTCAATAAAATATAGGTTGTACTTGTTTAGAGGAGAAATTTACCTTATAAACAAGACCAGCACTGCTCAATTTAGTGGAGAAACCATGCCCAAAAACCTCCTCAAATCCTTTCTGGTGATGATCATAACGATCTCGGGCAGGATCATACACCCCTCCAACATCAAGAACAGCATCAAGACCCTCCAACACCTACAGATTCACAATTTAGTTTAAACAAAAAATTTAGACAGACATTACAAAAAGACACAATGTTCTGCTTCATTCAATAGCTAAACACAGTGTAACTACCAAAAAGAAACACTAGCAGCAAGCTAAAAACATCACACATGCCTCTCCCAACAATATATCATTAAAAAAACTCCAGACAATCTAAAAGCACCACCCTTATCCACATTTCCAAAGAAGCCAAATAACAAATGCACACAATCATGAAAGCTACCACATTTTTCAGCACTTACTACAATTTAACAGTAAAATACCTCCTAAACAAACCAATATCTCACAGGGTAGCTCATAAATCATGAAGAAACAATAAAAATCACATTTTGTCAGCAACAACCAACCCTTATTGCACTAAGTGGATTCGGCTACATGGACCAAACAACGCCATAACATTCTATCATACACCATATTTCTATCAAACCCTTTATCTCTAGATCTTTCTTAATAGTTTCTGTTATAGTACCATTTCATCAGCGACCTAACAAAAGTATCAGAATTGCATAGCAATCAATCTAAAATAACTCATTTTTTTCTCATCAAGCAAACAAAAAATACCATATTTCCTCAGCAACACCACCATTTCACATCAAGTCAAATGATAAATATACTATTCTCAAAAACTAATAAAAACTACATTTGTATGAAGAAAAAAAAATCATATTATTCACAATAACCAATAAAAATTACACTTATGAAGAAAAAAAATCAAATTTTTCTCAATAACCAATAAAAAACACAACTATTAACAAAAAATGAAATAAAAAAATCACATTTTTTTCATCAAGCAAACAAAAAAAACCAAATTTTTCTCAATAACCAATAACCAACAAAAAATTTAACAAAAACAAATAAAACAAACACTTCATCAGTAACAAAGTTAAAGAAATAAAAAAAAATCTCAGAAACCAAAGGGGGCTGAGATGGGTCCCACACGAACCTGAGGGTCACGAGTGCGAACGATTTGAGCATTGAAGAACTTGCGAGTGAGACGAATCATGAAGCAACCAAGAGCTTCATCACAATGGAAGCTTCCATTGTGGGTGCCGACGCGCTTGAGAGACGCGTGAGAAGAAGGAGAAGAAGAATCAGAAACCCTAGCTGTTTTAGCGTTAGACATTAGACGAAGTTGAAGAGTGAAGTGCTTCTTCTGCTTGTACTTGGGGAAGTTGAAATTGAATTTGGTGAATAATAATGTCTTTGTTGTTGTTGTTGCTGCCCACATGACTCTTGGATTTAAACTCACATTCATGCCAAAAATCCCTCATCTTTTATGTAGGGTTTAAGCAATATTATTGTTTTGGTAAGGGTAAAGTTTTTGGACTCGATAAAAATTAATTCAGCTCAAAATTAAATTGATACATGTTATTTTTTAGTTTGATTTCAACTTGTTTAATGTTCACGAATATTTGAATTTGGGTTGTTAGGTTCAACGAATCATATAATTTTTTAAAAAAGGAAAATGTTTTTTTTTTGAGGAAAAAAAAAAAGGAAAATGTTAAATGTTAGGGTGATTTTTATTTTTTTGGATTAATGCTCCACATGATTGGTCAAATTTCCTATTTTAAAGACTTCTCTTTCTTGCACAAATGTTGAGTAAGAAAATAGCATTGTTTAACAAAAATATATTACCAACATGAATAATGTGAGTAACTCTAGCATATATTTTCTAACACATTAGTTAAGATTCTGTCAAATTTATATGGGAATCCAAATAGTTTGATGGGACCATGTGAGTTTTAACAGATATAAAATAGATGGTGATAGAAAGTGTGTTGTTAGAGTCCCCAGTGAGTTTGTAACTCAAAAAAAAAGTCCTAATGAGTTTAGTTCAATTGTTAGGGACATTATATAATATATGCAATGGTTGGGGTTCGAACTCTACACACCTCACTTATTCTCGTTAAAAAGAGAATTTCTAGCCACTAGGCGGCTACCAAAAAAGTGTGTTGCTAACACTTTTCTTATCAACATAGTATTGAGAACGTGACTCTCCGCAAAAAAAATAAATAGATTCAATTCTTGAAGTCGACTCGAGGGTTATTGATAATCGGTAAATAAGCTGACTATCACGTTGCACTTAGCCTCCATAATGGACAAGTAATTGAGCGACTACAATGCCTTAAACATATAATCAGTGCCTATTTTAGGATTTTATAGTTTTAAGTGTTTTTAGTACTTTGAAACTAGTAATGCTTGTTTATAATGTTTAATGATGTAGGTTAAATAATGACTCTAAAGATGTGGGAAACTGCAGCGTAGATTGAAGATGTATCGTTGAAGATTTGGAAAGTTGCAGCGTCTTGGGACTCTAGTCGGGTCGTACATAATACGAATATGTGGGTATAGTCCGTCCCTTGCTTAATCAGGAAGAATATGAGCTGTCCCCATTGAAATCCTTGGAAGAATAAAAGAATATGTCAGTGGGTAGGTAGGATTGGATAAGGACGGATGGATAAGGACAACCTATGTAAAATGACCAAAGGGTACATCTTGTATTGGGTTGCCTTGTACTATAAAATGACACCTATGTGTTAGTGCCAAGGGTCTGAAAATTCGTCTTAGAATAGGATATGCCAGGTTATGGCTAGGGTTAGCAGCTGTAGAGATCTCATTCAATCTCTTCCCTTAGATTGTCGCTCTCTCTCTCTCTCTGAAAAAGTATTGCCAGTGCAGTTGCCCCCAATTTCCTAGGACCCCCTC
>Ga0315915_1005601_pt1 | contig 15614 bp, 9 predicted proteins | sample MpolbnodulesMG_FD_207738 | JGI IMG/M metagenome (GOLD analysis project Ga0315915, IMG submission 207738) | Medicago polymorpha root nodule microbial communities from Los Angeles, California, United States - branched nodules | ecosystem: Host-associated > Plants > Roots > Nodule | place: USA... | reverse complement strand
AGATGTTGCAAGCATTACTAGATGAATTACTATTGATCATTAATCAGTAATCAACAATTTAAAAATGAATCAAACATTAAAATCAAAATTAACTTTTTCAAAAAAGTCAGTTTCCTGACTGCACCGTAGAAGCTCCCTAGAAACAAACACACCCTTAGTGTCAAAGGAAGTGTCGAAACTTCATCCTTATGCGAATCTCTTGAGCTCATTTGGATGTATATTTGGTTAAGGAGTAAGATATTTCCATTCATCGTTTTTTTTGAAAAGGAAACTCTTGCGCATATATACTTGCAAATCTATGTGCTGATCATTTAGAGTCTCTTGCGATGATGCATCAATTATTACCATGTTTATCTTTAGTCTTATTAACTGATGTTATAGAGTGTCCTTTATTAAGACATAGTTTTTTCTTCTTTTATTTTCTTTCTTCTCTCGTGTAACAAAAAAAATAAATCTTTAATAAAATAATTTCTTCCAAGAAGTTCTATTGATAAACTTTAAACAGTTTAATTTAACAATGCAATATAAACTTAAATAACTATATCAATGAAATATGAAATTTCATGCTCTTCATTTTAAAAGAGTTTTGAGAATCCATAATTTTTTATTTTATTTTCTCTGTTTTTATATCTCTTCAAAAGGAAACTTTTTTTTTCTTTATTTTCCCTTTCGAAAAATTGAGACGATCTTAACTTATTTAAAAAAGGCTTGTCGTCGATTAACCCCATCACACACAACAGTTTCAAGAAAAATGAATATAATATTTCGGAATATAATATTTCGGTGCATGACATTCTAAAATAAGCAAAATTACATAATTTGTCCTTTAACTTAATTTCATATAACACTTTCATCCTTTATCTTATTTATTTTTTTCGATTTCATCCTTCAAGTTATACAATATCAACATGGATGTCCTTTTTTATGAGATTTTTTCAATGAAATTTGTTTTTCTAGATTTGTATAGATTTGAGTTTGTTTATGAATTTTTGATTATGTTTTGATAAAAAAGGATTACAATGTCGACTGTTTATAATACAAATGACCAAATCGAAAAAAAGATGAAGGACGAAAGCGTAAACTGATTATAGAATAAATGATGAAATCATAAAAAAATAAGATAGAATACAAAAAAAATTACCTAAGATTAAGTTAAGGGACAAATTGTGTAATTTTGTTTATAAAAATTAAAATACTAATCCCTCAAAAATTAAAATACTAAAATCCAGTTAACTAATTTTTTATTGGAGAAAATTAACTAGCTATACTCTGCTCACAAAGTCGAGATTTTTAACCTCACATATGAAAAGGAATAATGATTAACTAACTGATCTCTCAACTTTACTGTTCATATTTAACGAAATGTAAGGCCTTTTGTGGGTTTTTAGTGTCGCCACCAAAAAGTTTGGCCGTACTGAACATAAAATTTATGAAAGTGTTTATATTTCCTCATTTTTGTCCTAAAATCAATTTATTAAAAACAAGTTTTTATCATCAAATCCATTCAATTTTGGTGAATTTTGAAAAGACAAAAATTTAATAAGAGGTAATCTGTAAAGAGTAAAAACTAAAAAGTTACCAAAAGAGTAAAAACAATTTTACATTGCATAATGAATTGCAGGGTCAAGTACAACAACAGTCTACAGGTAAGGTAATCAACATTAACAGGAGCCGCAGAAATAGAGCTGTTTGTTATTTGAGCTTCAATATGATTCACCTGCCACATGCATGCACATGATCATGATGTTTTACCTGGCTCAAACTCAAACACAACATGTGACACATCAGCATTAATAGCGATGATCCAACCATTTCTGCAACCTCAACTCTCTGTAAAACCTGTTTATGAAATCCTCCGCCGCTTGGTCCACCTCAAACACCTTCTCCTCCTCCACCGTCTCCCTTGTCGTTATCTTCACGCGCCTCCCTTCTTCATTTCTGCCGCCGGAGATAATAGCTTCCTCCTACTGCTGTTGGCACCGTGAGAGAGACGCGGTGGACAGCTGAACGCTGAAACGAAATACATGTCTGCATCACGTGGACGGCACATGAGTGCTTCACTATCACGTTGTTCAGTGTTTTCCCTATGTTTTTTCCTCTCTTCATCACTTCTTGCATATCCTGCATAACTCTGTTACTCTTAGATAAACCGTTTTGTATCAGAAAACCTATCAAACGCACTGTTTTGCTCACTTTCTCAAGTTGATTATCCATGCATGTAATGCCTACAACATTATTTGGGAGGCACCACTCTGTTTCTGTGTCTAGTTTCATTAATGATTAGCAATGTATGGGAGAGAAAGAGCAGCAAAATTGTAACAATGGCAATGGGATTATTGTTGGTTAAAGAAGACTTATGAATTTAAAGGTAAGAAAAAGATAGGATAAGGGCAGAGAAAGAGAATGTTGGTTTGATGTTGCTGTTTTGGATATTGAAGAATATTGATAGGTTGTGAAGTATAATCATGACAGTTTTATTGTGATTGTCCTTCTTTTTCATTTCTTTCTATGTTATATATTGAAACTCCTTTTAATTAATTTATTTTTCTTTGGCATGCTTGTTAATTTTCGTTAGCTGACAATTTAACTAAGGGAAATGCTAACACCGGGACACTGGTTAAGGATATGAAAAAGGAAATTATATAGTAGTTAATGAATTGAAATTGTGTAATTAATTTATAATAAAGTCAAAAACAGTTTCTTTTTATGGTAATAATTACCTTTTATGGTATGATTAACCAGTGCCCTAGGAGAATCGGTTAGCATGACCCTTTGATTAAATGTGTCCTTGAACAAGTTCTGTCTTGGTGCTAAAGAGTTCAAACTGGTATAAAGAAGCCTATCAGCAATTAAAAGTTAGTAAAATGATTCGATCGAAATTGATATCACACACCAAAAAGGGGCGGAGACTTTGTTATCTCTGACCCACATATTGTTACGAGAGTTGAAAGGAATTAATAACTATTAAGAGAGACAAACATAAAGGTTGAATTGAAATGATTCTTCTTTCTTTTAAATTAAATTGGAGCCTTCATGTGACCTAAATATATGTTAAGAATAAGACCTAAGTGTAACTCAATTGCTCAAGCAATGATGAGTTTGTGAGGAAAACCGTGATTCCACCTCCACAAAACACACTCTTGGAGGCCTAAGAGCTTTGAGTTGCGACAAAAACACCGTAAAAAAGATTAGTCTCGTAGCAAATCAAAAGGAACGGGGTTTTAGGAGTATTAAGAGATTATCTTGTTAATCGATCACTCTCTTAAATCTATTCCTAAACAATTTTGCCAACATTTTATACACATCCATTAAGAAAATAAGTCAATATAATATAATATGATTAATCTTATATTCTCTGTTGATTATCTTTCTTAGGGAACAAGACAATGAATGAACTAATGCAATGCACCCTTTAACGAGAAGTTGAACTAATTGCTCAAGTTAAATAAAAAAAAAAACTTCATTGCTAAAATAATGATGAGTTTGTGAGGGTAAACCGTGATTCCACCTCCACAAAACACACTCTTGGAGGGCTAAGAGTTTTAAGGTGCGACGAAAACATCATACCAGAGATTAGTCTCATAGCAAATTAAAAGGAACGAGGTTTTAGGAGTATTGAGAGATTACCTTGTTAAGTGATCACTCTTCTAAATCTATTTGCGAACAATTTTGCTAACATTTTATACACAATCAATATAATTAATGTTATATTCTCAATGGATTATCTTTCTTAGGGAACAAGATAATGAATGAGTTAATGCAATACACCCTTTAACAAGAAGTTGAATAACAAAGAAATCACTCTTGATGTCTGTAACGTTGTTTGGGAGACACCACTCTGTTTCTATGTCTAATTTCATTGATCTCTTGTTATCTGTTATAATCAATTAATCAACAATGTAACTAGCAAGTATTCCTGAGAGAGTGTTGGGTTTGTGGGGGAAGACTTCTGAATTTAAAGGAAGGAAAAATCGTAGGATAAAATTGAATTGATAGGTAGTAGTGAAGTATATATAATAATCATGACAGTTTCATTGTGCTTGTCTTTCTTAGGCCACCAATCCCATTGAGATCCACTTCTTGTTCTTGAACCTTCTAGCCAACTCATCGGTCCTTATTTACACACAGTCTCATAGTCATTTTCATTCTCTTATGAATTTGTTTCAATTATGTGTTCATTTGCTTAGAAACATGTCAGAAGAAACAGTTCATTAAATACATCTCAGTGTCATGCATTGGTGATGACTATTCACGTCGTTCTCAACCTCAGACACAACTTAAAACAAAAATGACCTTCTAAGTCACTTGACCATCACAAAATTTAAAAAGTTGCAAGTACTAACTTTCATTTCGGTCTTGATCTTGTTTCTAAAAATGATAAGGATCATGTCTGTAAACATGAAATATATATTCTTTTTTAAAGATTAATTAGATTAGTTATTTTAATTTTAAGAGTGAACAAAACATATTAATTCATTTTTTTTGTTAGCAAGAGAGTAATCAGTTGATATATAGATGTAAACGTGGTATAAAGTTAAAAAAGCTAGCTTTGTTTATAACATAACAGCACTACAGTACGAAAATCCATTGCAGGTCAATAATAATAAAGTACCTACAGTTACATGAACTAACATTAACATAACACATACACAGTACAGAGATTCAAAGAGAGAGCCTCCGAAGCAGATATTTTGTCACTTGAGTTTGAACATGATTCACCTGCCACATGCACATGATTTACTAGCTTGGTCAAACACAACACACACGACACGTCAGCATTAATAGCGATGTTGTTGATGATGATGATCCAACCATTTCTGCAACCTTAGCTCTCTATAAAACCTGTCTATGAACTCCTCCGCCGCCTGGTCAACATGAAACTCTTTCTCTTTTTCTGTCTCCCTAGATACAGTTGTCATCTTCACGCGCCTCCTTTCATTGCTGCTTCCACGGCAAACCTTCATTTGCCGGCGACCATCCTCCTTAGCCGGAGACAAAAGCTTCCTCCTACTACTGCTGGCGCCACCGCGAGAAAGACGAGGTGGACTGCTACTACAGCTGAACTGATACTCCAATGGTGAAACGAAATACATATCAGCATCACGTGGTCGGCACGTGAGTGCTTCATGGTGCTTCACCATCACGTTGTTCAGTGTTTTCCCTATGTTTTTTCCCCTCTTCATCATTTCTTGCATATCTTGTATCACTCTGTTACTCTTAGAGACACCGTTTTGTAACATGAAACCTAGTAAACGCACCGTTTTGCTCACTTTTTCAATTACCACCGTTGGTTGGTTATCCATGCATGTAATGTCTGTAACATTGTTTGGGAGACACCACTCTGTTTCTGTAACAAGTTTCATTGATCTGTTGTTTTCTGTTATAACTAATATTAATTAACAATGTAACTAACAAGTATTCAAAGAGAAGTATATATAGTAAAATTATAACAAGGCAATAGGATTATTGGCAAAGACTTTGGAATTTAAAGGAAAGAAAAAGGTTAGGATAACTAATAAGGGCAGAGAAAGAGAACGTTGGTTTAATGTTGCTGTTTTGGATATCGATAGGTGGTAGTGAACTATAATCATGACAGTTTCATTGTGCTTGTCTTTCTTTTTCCTTACTTTCCTTGTTATTGGAACTTCTTTTGTTATCATTATGTTTTTTTAATTATAATATTATTAGAGTATTGCACTTATATATTCCTTTTAATTACTTTATTTTTCTTTGGCATGCTTTTTCTTGTTAGTTGATAATTTAATTAAATGTGTCCTTGAACAAGTCCCTCTCTTGATGTTAAAGATTTCAATCGGGTATAGAAAAGCCTTGATTAGCACTGCCGACTTTAAAATAACTTGGTAGAAATTGATTAACTTGACAATATATATAACACCAACCAAACATGGGTCCAGACTTTATCACCTATATATGACCCACATATGTCTCACGGGAGTTGAAAGAAACCAATAGTTTAATTTTCTTAATAAGAAAAAAAAGAATGAAACGAATAGTTATACTTTTTGTTTTATTTATCCACACACACTCTATTGAGTGTTTATTTTTGAATGCCCCTCTAATTCAAATTTTCTTGGTATGCTATATTGTTTGAGTTTAGTCAATTCTACTAGACACTATATCTCTTAATCAAGTTATGTTAAGACACACACTCTTTTCCTACACTTGTTACATGTATATTAGATTTTATTCCTCGATGTAAATATTTCTGAGGAAAAAAAAACTTTTCCAAACAAATTGGTGGCAAAAAATTCTCATATATACGGTAACATAAAAATAAAGGAAAATTCTAGTGTAACTATCCATAAAACTTCCTCTTCAAATAATTCTCAAAAATAATAGTAAATGTTAACCAAAGTAGGAATAAAACTCCCATATATATTTATATTCCGGTAAAAATATTTAAATAAAAAATCCATTAATTTGAAACAAATTAATTAACATACCCTACCATTTTTTCCATATGCAAGAGTAAATGACGGAACACATGCTTACATGTTTAAAGGGCTAAATGCCTAAATCCTCTACCATTTAAATCATTCATTGTTGGTGTTTTTAACCATTCTAGAAGAACAGTATATCAAGAGATGACAAACACAAAGATTGAATTCCAATAATTTCAAAAATATACAATATTTAATTTTGATGAATTAGAGTCTTTATGTTTATCTCTTAACGATTTATTTATTTATTTTTTTGAAATTAAGAGGATCCAATCCGTATGTTCTTTTTGGTGCATTCCAATTCGTATGTTCTAGACCAGTGGCGTGTATTACATATTTAATTTAGCATCCAAGTACCATATTGGTTATAGTTTCTTTCATTTTTTATGATGATAAATATGGATATTAATACAAGTAGGAGAAAAGCAACAGTGACTCACATATTTTTTTGTTGCTTTTGAATATAGTGATTCACATATTACACACACTATTATAAACTAATAATATGTAGAGTTCGAGGTAATTCAAATGACAACTTTTTGTTATATTATATCAGGAGTGATTTTTACTTTAGCCCTATATTGTTCATATTTAATTGTCAGCTTACAGAGAAAAGATACAATAGTCTATGTGTATAATGCGCACTTTGTTTATTTTATTATTTCTTCATGGCCTACTATCATGATGATAGTATATATATAAAAAATCTCACAGAGCTTTTATCTAGTCTATACATCTTAAGTATGTATTTATAATAATTAACCTGGTCACTATTCAATAAACTATACAACAAATCTTTTATTTTGTACTTATCGAAAATAGTCATGCATTAGATTTTGTTATCATGTATTTTACCACTTTGCAACCAATAATGCCAATGCTTCAATTTTCTGCGGTGATCGAGGATACTCTATTATGAAAGTGTAGTGTGTTTATTTTCTATACTTTGAGTAAATTAGTGTAGTCTACCGGTGGCAAAGAAGGATAATATTTGGGTGGTATTGGGGTATCAATGTCTAATTAATTACGATATTATAATAAATGACTTTTTTTCACACTCTCCAAAAGATATTTTTATACACTTGACATTGTATCAATGTCACATGAAATTGATACTCTAATGTCCCTCATATGCTACCGCAAACACACAGGATAAGTGAGCTTACACTAAACATCATATCTCTCATTTATACACTTATCTCTCATTTTAGACGAGTGAGCTTACACTAAACATCTCATTTTTGTATGGGGTTTTATGATTTTTTCTTAGTTATAAATGGTGCTTTCTTAGATTTATTTATTTTAGATTTTTTTTTCCGATATGATTTTGCTCATTCCCACCCTAAACTACCAAAAATATCTCCAACGTGAGTTAATTTGCATCAAAAGCAACGTCACTTAACTCACGTAGTGTCAACGTGATTTAACTCACGTTGCGATGCATTACTGTTTTAGGACAAACACAAAAACTCCACGCTTTAAATACACACTTCTATCTCTCTTCAACTTCAAAACACCCTAAAGTGTGATTTTTTGGAGCAAAAGCTTGAGCGCAAATCATTGGAAAACGTCAAGTTGAAGCTCATGTATGATACTCCTTTTTCAAGAGGACGATTAAAGTTTTTTTTTTAACCTCCACCGACAATTTGGATAAGTTGAAGGCACAACTTAACAGATATTTTATCCATCTTGGTAAAAATCAAAGAACATCTCATGTATTTGTACATGTGTCATGCATCAATCTGGTGTAGAGCTGTCAAAACGGGCCGGGCCGTTTAGCCCGATTAATTATAGGGCTTCGACCTTAAATATTGAGCCCGAATTTTAATAGGGCTTTTTAGCCCGACCCTAAAAAGCCTGGTACCTGTTAGGGCTAGCCCGAACGGGCTGCGGGTAGCTCGCATAACAAAAAAAATCCTATAAATTATATATATATTTCAAATAATTCTTTACTTAGTTGATTATCAAAGTAAAAAATAAAAGTGAAAATTCAATGAATTAACACATATAAATGTAATATAAAATTATATTTGCTCGTTTCGTTATTTATAATTTTAAAGATCGAATATATAAATATCTATAACCATAACGTATCTAATTTATTTAAAATTGTTTTTCTCTCCGTTTTAGTTTACGACTAGTGTACGAAAATGTTTACAATTTATTTTTGTGCTAGACATTATTTAAACATATTAAAAATATTATTTATAAAAAATTTTATAGGAGTATTTTAATATAAAAAAATAAATTAATACGGGCCGATCTGTTAGCCCGCGGCCCGTGTAGGGCCGGGCTCAGGTAGTATATTTCAAGCCCGTTTTTCAACCGGGATTTTTGGCCCGGTCCAATAAAGCCCGAAGCCCGTTAGGCCAGCCCGTTTAGGGTCAGGCCGCCCGTTTTGACAGCTCTAATCTGGTGGCGGATAAAGATGAAGACAGTTGGAAGACCGTTTATTTTTCATAAGTTATCCATGATGATGACGATGTAGATTACATGTTTAGGTTAATGTTTGAAAATAACATTTTACATCTTTGTGTCTGCTCCATAAAAGTATAATATGTATTGACATGTAATAGTGTAATATGTTCGAATTTGTGTTTGTAATGTTGCATTTTAAAAGCATGTACAACTCCTATATCTCATCTAGCCAACCCATCCTGCCAACTCTAACATAATATTTGTTATATATTTTTATTAAAATTTTGAAATTAGCAATTTGAAAAACATTTGAATTTATAATATAGTATACAAATTCAAAAATTAATTTATTTTGATTTACTAAGTTTATATTTCCATAACTTCATTTTATTTTGTATCAATCTAATATTTTTATTTTCTCAATTTATTTAAAATTTCATAATAAATAATAAACATTAATAAATTGAAACCAACCAATGCCCTGTTTGGATTGAGATTATGAAAAGTAGCTTATACAAATAAATAAGTTTTTATATTAATTCATAATTTTTCAATATTGAAAATTTTATCTTCATAAGTTGTTTTTTCATAAACTACCTTGACAACCTCATGAATAATAAATAAAGATTATTTATTTGCATAAACTGTTTTGCATAAACTCAAAATAAACTCAATCCAAACGGGGCCCAAGTGAATATCGAGGTTAAGTGATTAACGCATTACTTTTGATGTGATAACTGAAAAATTAAAAGCCACTTTCTTTAATTAAAACTCAAAGATGGTTACCTATAAATTTGACTATATGAGTAAAGCAACCAATATTGGTTGGATAGCGGAAGAGACTAACTAAACTCCGTAATATAAGTACTCGTGTATTTAACTCAATGCATAATATATTATGTAAGTTTCATGGTTCGAACTCCAACCACCACAAAAAAAACTCTGCAATATATCATACCAAACTTTAAATTTTTTTGAAAAATGTGTTAACATTTAGCATACATTAATGTTTCACATATGATAATCTCCACCGAAAATAATCTATGCAAGAGAAACTAAACAAACACTCAGATATCAATGATATCCTTAGTACTTTTTGAGAGTAATTGAATCTAGATGAAATCAATATGATGTGAGTGAGACTAGTGAGTAATCTATCAAGTGAGGTAGTGCCATAACTGTATTTCTTTCTTTCTTTCTTTCTGACTTTGGGATCTTCAAGTGTCTTGTGCCTGCACTTGTTTTGTTTAATATCAGGTTCATTATAATTTTAGTCATTCTATTATTACTCATTCATAAAATTGATCCTTCCATTTTAAATCATGTTTTGATCTTTCTATCAAATTATTTTAGTTAAAAATTGTGATTTAACATATTTTGAGGGGAGTCTCCTTAACATATGTTAGGCTGTACACGTAAAATAATTATTTTTTATAGTGAAAATGTCAAATTACACTTCTCTAATATTTGTCCCGTGAGCATAACTCAGTTGATAGGACAATGCATTATTATATGTAGGGATCAGGGTTCGAAGTCCGGACATCTCACTTATTCACCTTATAAGGTGAATTCTAACCACTAGGCTATCTGACACAAAAAAAAACTTCTCTAATATTTGGAGAAAACAAAATTTCAAATTTCGTTTTAAACGTGTGATCTTCATGATATAGTACATATCTAAGTAATTTTGGGAAGAACTTTTTCTCAACCTCCATTAACAAACCAAATTTCCTTGATTTTTGAATAGCCTAAATTTGTGTATAACCACATTCGTGATTGTTTCACAAGATTATACATCTAACCGTTGGATCAAAATCATTAGGCTGTAATTTCAAATACTGAAATTAATGAAAACAAAATTAAACATGTGACTGTTAGATCAAATACCAAAATATTATTAATTTACTTAATATACTGAAAAACGAACCATTCGATCTAAATTGAATGGACAATAGTTGGGCAATGGTGTGTTGGTGTGTACGTAGGATTCCCCAATTTGGTGAGAATCCATTTTCCTCCATAACATAACTCACATGAATTATTTTCTATCTATAATATTTTTCCTTTTTATTTTTCTACGGTTCAAAGAACTTGCGTGGTACACTAATGATTCCCCACATTAATTATGATAAAAATATGTATAAAGTCTCTTGGTCCCCACGTTGTTTCTCAGTATCATCAGTAGTAACCAGCTACACAATCGGCGAGAGAGATGGGAGAGGAATCTATACCAAAATGGGAAGGTAAAGTCACTGTTGAGGTAAGAAACACCGTTGAAGAACAAGTATGGGCAGTGTTAGAAGATTTCTGCAACCTACACAAATGGATTCCAATAGACACATGTTACCAAGTTGAAGGTGTTCAAGGCCAACCTGGTCTCATACGCTATTGTGCTTCTAACATAAAAAGTGTTGCTGAAGATGATGTTGTTGCTGAGCCTGAGACAACGATCAAGTGGGCAAAAGAGAAGCTGTTGAAAATTGATCCAATCAAACGTTGTTTGTCCTATGAAATTGTTGAGAACAACATGGGGTTTAAGTCTTATGTTGCAACACTGAAAGTAGTTCCAAACGAAGGTGATGCTAAAAGTGAAGGGTGTGGGATTGAGTGGGGGTTTGTTTGTGATCCAATAAAAGGGTGGACATTACAAGATTTCAACTCTTATATTGAGTACTGTCTTCAGTTCATGGCTAAGAAGATTGAGGTTCAATGCTCTGTAACTAGTCAGAGTTAATCGAAAAGCCTGAAAAATATTTGGTGATGTTAGAATAAATCAGGCTTTGTCCGTGTCTAATGAGTTTCTGTTTTTTTTCTTTCCATCTTTTGTTGTCATCACTTTGTGAAATGTAATGTCCACAAAACTTCAAAAATAAAATAAATTTGTCCATGAATATATCTATTAGTGGATGTTCGTCCATTACCCTTCCAGATGCTTGTAACTTCCACTAATAAGTGGGTTGTAATGTGATCATTCATGTACCTATATGTGTCCTATAAATAGGACCTACATTACAATGTAATGACACACTTGTGAAGCAATACAATATACTCTCTTGCAATGCTTTGGATTAATGTGAAACATATAGCAAATAATTCCTTTCAATCTAGACCAAGTAAGTGTATCTCCTGTTCTCAATGACCTCGTTTTATTTATTTATTAAGTCCTATAACAGATGAGCATATGGGATACATAAATTTATATCAAAGTATACTTTATTTGTTTTGTATTACTCGTACTTCAGTGAATGGCTAGATTGGATGTGTTTAAATTTACTTTTCTTATTTGTTGCTCTAACTCCAATACTTTAGGCATGGATAGTAAAATCATAGTTATATTAAATTCTAATATGTGATTGACAGTGAGCATATGATGTTAGATAATTCACACATATGGTTCAATATCTATTCTTGCCTTGTGTGCTTCCTCGTAGTGAACTATGTATACAAGCTATGAACATAAAGTAATAAAAATCAATTCCAATCAGGAAGTTTTTTTAAGAGTGTTATCATAAAACACGCAAATGATTCTGAATTGTTTATTTATTTGTTGAAATCTGAATGGTTTATTGGCATCTGCAAGTATGAAGGAAATCTCAATGATGTGTAATATGTTTCAATTATCTTTCAACTCTGCTTTGTGTGATATTAATATCTTTGAAGACTTTATGTCACTTTTAAGACTAAAGCGTTCGTCGGAAAAAGAAAAATATATTTTTCTCTTTTCTCTCATCTCAACTATCTTTTATTTTGCACATTAGTTTTGTTGGCAAAGTTATTTGCATTGTATAATTTTCATACCTTTCTTTGTTTATTTTTGTTAAATTCTGGAAGAAATTAACATTGAAGGATTGTTCACACAATGAAGTTATTTTGTGATATAGTTCTTGAAGAACTATATATTTATTTTAATATTGAAGCATTCTTGAAGGATTGCTCAAAGGAATTGTTCTTGATAATTACGAAGATCATGTAATATAATTCCTGAAGAACTAAATATGAAGGTCAAAAGAATTGTCCCCGAAGGATTGCAAACAATCAAATTTTTATCATTGTTTATTAAGGCTTGAAGAACTAAATATTTAACATCAAGCATCCTCGAAGGATGCCAAAAATCATGATCTTCCTTGGTGTTGACCTTGGTGTTGATAGATTTATGGCTGAAAATAAGATCTATTTTACCTTTGTATAACTTTTAAAATAAAAGTTTTGAAGAGTGAACTAAAATTTAATATTAAAGCATTCCTAAAGGATTGCTCAAAGAATGATTTTTTCCCCCGTTGTTTATGAAGATTTGAGACATAGTTCTAGAAGAACTAATAACTTAATATCAAGCATTCGTGAATGATTGCATAATAAAACTATTGTGATTTTCTTTGTCATTGTTGATAGAGGTTTGTGTTTGAGTTCCTGAAGAACAACACATTTAAAACTTGATATTATAAGATCTATTTGATCTATAAAAATAAAAGAGAGAAAATATGAGACAATATGTATATTTCTATGTCATTGGAAATGCTCCTAAAGTAGCAAATTAAGTGAGTATCTTCAAGAATATTTTTGAAAGATTAGTCACATTTGTATTTGAACAAAGAGTGGCTCTTGATCAAAATGGTGAAAGGTCACATTGAATGTCATTCCCAAAAGTGAATGGTTTATACTATTAATTTCATATAACCAATGTTGTGGTTATGGAAATTAGTGTTTGATCAACCTGATCACATTATACGATCAAAGTTTGGTTATGATTTTCTTCTTTCTTGTTGCATAAGATTTCTAGAAGGCCTGAATTACAAGGTAAGCAAGCACAAACTCTTTTCTACATAACTCTTGAAAACATCTTCTATGAATTGACGTTCTCTTATTTACTTCTAAATCCTTCAAGATTATTATATCTTAGATATGTATATTTTCTTACGAAATAAATTTATTCGATCTTGATCTTACATATAATATAAAATTTGGTGATGTCAAACTTGAAAATATGTCTTACTGACAATAATATGAAGTAAATTACTCGCCTGATAAATGTGTATGATTTATAAAGTTTTATTTGTTGAAAAAATTGTGTTTAGTTCTTTTTATATTTGATATATCGATGATAATGCAAAAGATGATTCAAGGCTTTAGAATATTTATTATATAATTTCATTTGAACATAATTATTTTGTTGTTCGTTATTGTTTCAAATGGATTAAAATAAATTAATCATATATTATTGTAGACCAGATGTTTACAAATCATGTTTCAAAATGTCTACTCTGAGTGTAATAAACAATCCCTGAAGGATTGCTTAAATAATGATTCATTTTGATCATTTGTGATATATTTTCCGAAGAACTACAAGATCAATGAATGCGCTTGAAGAGCTGTAATATTGTTACATGAAGGAACAAAGTTACACATTGAGATTGAATTATATTAATCTAAGTCTCATAAAAATCCATTGAGTTTTAAGATAGCCATCTAAATGGATATCATATTAAAAAAAATGGAGATATTAAATATCTCTATATTTGGAGAAAATAAGTGTAGTGGAAAAGTTATTTTTGTCTTTGATTTGACTGCACTTATATTAGTGCAATGAAAGCACATATTATTGTAAACCTGAAGTTTACATATTATATTATTAGTGCAATGGAAACACATATTATTGTAAATCAAAAGTTTATAAATTGTTGGCAAGACCAGTTGGGTTATCCCGGATCTATTATGATGCAAAAACTAGTTAAAAAATGGAGATTATTATGTCAACAAATTTGACTAAGAGTTTATTTTGTGGACTTTTCAGAAATCATTTGATAAGTATCATTTGTCAATTGATATTGAACAACTAGTAGCATATGCTCATAAAAATGGACTTGAAGATCCATTCTTTAAACGTCTAAAGTTAATTGTATAATTGATACTTATCATATCATACCTTATAAACTCTAGTTTGGTTATGAGACCATGTCTTATAAACTCTATTTTGGAAATCAATAATCTTGTTGAGATATTGATCTGCATCAAGCCAACAAATTACTATATATAAGTCCCCCCTTAATCTATCATTGTTTTTAGATTAACAACCTAATTTTTCTCATCCAAGTGAATTTTGGATGTGTTGTGTATATCACAATTGCTCCAATATAATGCACTAAGATAAATATTGAAATAATATAGGGAAAATATATTTGATATGAATCTCCATCTATCATTAATTGTGCTGAGGTAACTTATTTACAGCCCAGTAGGCTGATTATCATTTGATGGATTAGTTTTTCCAATATTAAGGGGAGATAATAAACAGCTGAAAATGTGAACCTGAAGTTCAAATAAATCATTGGAAATGAAATATTATTGTCTCATCTTGATCCTCAAGATATAACTCATTTGGAAAGTTAAACAAATCAAATATCAATTGCTAATACTCCAAACGAAATAGATGTCCATGTCAGATAATCTAATACTACAAATGAGTTTCAATCATGCCTGAAGCATGATAGATCCTTGAATAAGAAAAGGAGCTTAAAGAAAAGATAACCCAAACAAGGATATAGAAACTCTAAAGAGTTTTATGATATAATTGATTTTTCAGTTCCCGAAGAACTAATCAGGTACCTGAGACTTATGAAATATTAATAAATGTCATGAATGAAAGATCTCAATGAAATGAGATGGAACCGAAATGAAGTCAACGTCGACGTATTTTTAGATATAACATAGCGCTATATGTGATCATTAATAATGAGGATC
>Ga0315915_1005598_pt1 | contig 15620 bp, 8 predicted proteins | sample MpolbnodulesMG_FD_207738 | JGI IMG/M metagenome (GOLD analysis project Ga0315915, IMG submission 207738) | Medicago polymorpha root nodule microbial communities from Los Angeles, California, United States - branched nodules | ecosystem: Host-associated > Plants > Roots > Nodule | place: USA... | reverse complement strand
AATGGTTTTTCCCAGTACCATGAAAAATATCAATGGTTTTTAATTTTTTTATTAGGAAATAGAAAAATATATAAATGATCTTTTTATATCAAACTAAGACTATGTTGCATATGAAGCATGAAAAATAAGGAAATTTTTTGATGGAATATGCTCCACAATTCAGTGATAATGCAGTCACTTTTAAGGATAAGAAAAAAAATTATAAATTTTCAAATCCAGGGGGCATTTTGCACATAAGTGCAAAACTTCAGAGGGGTATTTGTAAAACGTCATGTTGACTAACAGAAAAATTTGACGGAGGGGGTAAATTGATTAACGTTGTGCAATTTCAGAGGGTAATTGAAGTTTTGTTAATTTCAGGGGAGTAATTGACGAAACTTACAATTTCAGGGGGTAATTGCCTATTTACTCTAAAAATAATCAATATTGTTAGCCGAAAGCGGTGATTAGCCTAATTAGATTTAGTCGATGTCCAAGTAACTGAATGAAGGTTAGCCGATCGAGTTATCAACAGACAAATACAAGCTAGACTAATTTTCTTAAGTCTACTAAGATCCACGAAGGTCGTGGAAGAGTTAGAATTGGTCATCGACGATGAAACTTGACAACTTCGGAATAATATTAAGAATTTCATATCACAATTCTACATATTATTTACAGGGAGCATTGTTAAATTACATGACCAACTCCATCCCTTTATTTTGTTGGTTTAATTTATCATCACTTTAAATAGAAGACCATGAGGAAGAATCACTCTCTGGCATCTTCAGATCACTGGATTCTTTCAACAAATCAAGTGATGTGAACGAATGTGGTGGGACTATTACATTCATGTCCTTCCCAACACTTTGAAGTAGACTCTGGATTGGAACCACCTGTATCAACATTCAAATCAACAAAAGCATAAGCTAATTTAGCATGGTTCTACAATTTTAAATCTTTGACAAAGCAATTGCTTTGTCACGACGAATTTTCATTGACAAATGATCAAAAACTAAAATGTTATGTTAGGTAAAATGTTCAGTTTTACATTCTATTTCAGTTTTAATTATGAAATTGTCATCGCATTTTCATTTTTTTTCCTGTTTTCAAAGATTTGTGCATAAAACAATGAAAACAAGCAAAAGATATTTGTCGAGGGACCGTGAAAAGAAGAAAAAGGTGTTTTCAAGGTTTTCCGTAATAATAATACTTGAAAACATGAAACAAAATGAAAATAAGGCGCCAATTTTGTAATTAAAAATGGAAAACGTTTATCGATCCTGCTCTAACTTTAGTTCCATGTATTGAGAAAGATATTTAATTGTGAAATGATTTTATGCAATGAGTTAAAATTAAATAATCCAAAGTAGAGGAACTAATTGGCTCAATTGCAAATGACAAGTCTGGAAAGACTGAAATTTAAGGTACCTTTTTTGGCTGTGAGAAAGAATTCTCATCCATTAAATTTGTAGATGTAAGCACAGTCTTTGTTGAACCAGATGACTGCAATGAATTTGGATCCAATGCATTGAAAGAAATCTTGAGGTTCACCGCGCTGGCACCGAAGTTCACAGCCTGCAAAAGTTAATTGTTTTAGGGTGATGACAGTGCTAATGAAAGCATTTATGACACAACAAATCCGTTTATTAATCGACAAAAATTAGGCACAGGTCCTTATCTGCTGATTTTACTGTTCTCCAATCACACATCAACACAAATCACAGATAAACATGGATTATAAATTTATTAAAACCTAACATTTCATAGTAATACCAGCTTACAAAAAAAATAGGAAACAAATAGTGAGATCAATATAAAACGTTAGTGCAGGCAACTTTATGTCATTAACTAAAACAGAAAATAGAGCTTGATTCTCTATTTCAGAAAGTATATAAGATGACTCAGAAATGTGTAACTAATGCAAAGTTGTTTTTCTTACCTTTATTCTTATGTAATTTTTCTTATCTACGGAATTTTGCCAAGTAATTGCTGATGCGACTAGTGAATTCGAAGCCGTAGTTTGTAGTGATGAATTCAGAAATGTTGCTCCATTTGACTCTGAGAAAAATAATTGCATCCAATAGCTAGGAGTTCCATAGAGCTGAAAAGAGTTGAATACAATTGCATCCGGGTTCCACCTTAAGAAATAAATTGATAAAATATTAATTAATTTGGCCGTCGAGAAGGTACAATTCTTCCATGATTTATTTATCTATTTAAAGGAGAGGATACTAAATCAAGGTACAGTTTACTTCTAACTTAATAGAAATTTCCAAGTAAAATCAGAAGAAATTACCTCCTATCATTGGCATTTACAAAAAGTGGAGCATAGCTAGCCATATGGACAATATCACTGCACCGAAATGAAAAAAGAAAATATTAAAAGGATGAGTGCCATGTTTAGTGAACCTTATGAATATCTCATGCCGATTTAATCAATTTTGTGATCGAAAACACAAACAATCTTTCTGTTAAATACAATGTGTATTATTTAGAGTATGATATATATGCCAAGTATGTTGTGGAGATTTTAAGGGTTGTAATTGATGTAGCCTAATATCATAAAAGTCTCTTTCATTTGGTTTTCATATTCCACATGGGAAAAGTGCAAATTTTCAAGGCTGGACGGTGTCTACGTAAATAATTAATTAAAAAATTATAAGAAACTGCAGTAAACCTGTTCTTTTCCAGTCCAATAAGGAATCCAGCTTCAGCAAGGGCTGCCAAAAGACTTCCTTGCCCGGCATCATTTCCGGTTACAGCATACTCACTTACAAATGCCTGTTAAGTATTCAACTGGATTGAGCATGAAAGCAAATGCCGATAAACAATTAAAATAGAGAGGTGTTCAAGATAAAACCTTTGGACCACTTCGTGTTACTCGATTAAATGTTGTAGATCTAGAAAACATGTCATTCGCGTTTGTATAAATCTGAAGAAAAAAACAGTGAGATAAGATACTGCAAGTGGATGTGTTCATTTGTATCTGAATTGAAAAACAGTACTCCATTGAAGTCGGTAATCAAAGAAACAGTGATAAGATATATTACATGATAATCATACATATCAGCAGGGTGATCTAGAGGTCTAGAAGAACCATCACAGTTTGAGATAATTTGGATATCTGGATAAGCACGTCTGATTGCATCATAGAATCTCAGGTAGTTTCCTGGTCAGTCAAAAGATTTAACAGAAAAAGAAAGGCATCATGTATTATGATTCAATTAGAAGAAGAAAAAACAAAATCCAGAATTTAATCCAAAGTGCTAATGTATGTTTACAAAGAACAGTCACATTATCTTCTAAAGAAACACATAAGAAAAACATGCATACCACGGTAGTTCTTTTTTCCACAATCCTCATTTCCAACGGCAACATATTTTAGGTTAAATGGCTCCGGGTGTCCCATAGCAGCTCTCATGGAACCCCATTTTGAAGTCGGATCACCTCTCGCAAACTCAAGTCCATCAAGGGCTTCCTATAATCAAGATTTCTAGATTTTTAAACCAATTTTGATTAACAAAAAAAGATAGAGTAATAATATAGATAAAATTAAAATTGAGATATGTACTTGTACAAAAGGTAAGACAGCGGATGTATCAACTTCATCGTTATGGCTGACACCTACAATGAAACATATCAATTAGAAAACAAACGCAAATTTACTAATTCACTTTGTTATAAACAAACTTGGTCATCAGAGATAAATAGAAAAATACCATTATTAAATACCCATATTGGTAAAGCACCCAAATCCTCCGATAACTGTTGAACAACAATAATAATATATACTATGTTACTTGCTTAGCACAAACTGAGAACACTTTTAACTAAATACGAACATCAGAATCTTCGAAATCAATATTCGAAAAGAGGCACTTACTTGGAGAAACTCATAATAGCCAAGTCCATCATCAGTCCAGTACTTCCATACATCACCGAAGTGCCCTGGTCTCTCCTCCCAAGGTCCAACAGCCGCTTTCCATCGAAATGCATTCCTTAAATAATCTCCTTCGACAAAACAACCACCTGAGGCAATGTAAACCAACATTCCAAAAAGTTATTTGATCTGTAATTAGACTGTTCATACACAAACTAGAAGAATGAACTGGACTGCAAGATTACTAAATTATGCTTACTTTAAAATATGTACTAAGAATTAAAGGTACATGTTAAAATTTTGTTTAGATTTGAATTGTTTGTGCTTCATTAATAAATAAACAACTATGAGAAACATGCCAAACCACAGTTCTAAACAAATAGAAAACATCCATATAAGCAGATAGACAGAACTTATACTTATAATTTATCGTATAAGGCATAAGTAGTTTAGGAAAGTGGAGCCAACTTAGAAAGTATCAACTAAAACATAACCGAAAAAAGTACCACAGAAAACAACAAAACACAATTTCAAATATGAAAAATCCTTAATTCCTTGGCTCAAATAGCTGAAAGTGAAATAAAATCGACATGGTATACTAGAGATAAAAATTACGTTATGCATACCTGGAAATCTGATAAAACTTGGCTTCAAATCTACCAGCATTTGAAGAAGATCGCTTCGGAAACCATGTCCCTGTGCCAAGTTAAGGATGAATATTTTATTAATAAAGTGAAGGGAGGACAATGCGGTATTACTAACATTGACATCGGATTATCAAAAGTTAATGACATTACATATCCTTGGTTAAAATACTTCATTTGTAAATAAGGTAATTTACAAAGAATAACTTAACATAAACTGCTAAGATATAAGTCTTTACAAACAGTATTTTAAATAGTATTCTATATCATGAATATTAAAAGATATGCAATCACTGCAAAGTATGAAGACCAAATATGCTATACTTAAGGATAACGTGAACATAAAAATGTATACAGAAATAAAGAAGAGACATGAAGAACGAACCAATGATCCTTAACAATCAATTACCGAGAGAACAAATAATTTACCATCCCTACCCTTACCACCACAAGTACTTTTGAATAAACAAAGTTAATTTTACTAAGAAACATTAATGTTTGTTCTTGAGAATCCATTTACACAACTAGCATGGGTGAAAATTAATATTTTATTCAAACTCACGAAGAAAAAATTCTATTAATTTTCGGCTCAAAAAATCATGTCATCTGGTAAAAGTAATCAAATTCAAAATATAGGCCAACCTTATATGTGTCCAGTGGCATAGCAGACACTTGATCCAACCATATCACACCCTTTATAGTTGTTGTTAATTGAAGTCTCGAGTTTGGATTCGTTGCCTTGGCCTCCAATACAGTCTCCACCTTTGTCCAGTTTGAAAAATCAGGTGCAGAACCCCTGCAAGGTCAATTATCAGTATCACTAATCGATGCAAAAGATAATTGGGATTAAAAAAGTTTACACGACACAGCACTATAGCACATAAAAGTAGAGCTCACGTGATCACGGTTGAAGCCAGGCTTCCCACACCGTTAGATCCGGTCAACGAAACTTTTAGATTAAGTGGTCCTGTTGAACGAGCATAGAAGACAACTTTGTATTTCTTCCCTTGCTCAATATTCTGAAAAATTATAGAAGTAGTAAGCATATCCGCTACTAAGGAATTAAAAAAAAAAACTCGAAATGAAAGTGATCAGAAAAGGATCTAACAAAATTCATAACCTAATAATTAAAATTAAATGACAGACTTTATGAATTGGATTAATGTTATTCATTATTTAATTTTGAAGTTCAGGAAATACATGCACATTGAATTTAAGATCGAATTGTTGCAAGGCTATCAATTAGTCTCACCATGCCCCAGAAACCAGGGTTATAAACGCCAACACCATCAGTGGGGCAGGTACCGTCACATAACACCTCCAATCGAAGTGCAACCTTATTACGTTCAAAGCAGGATGTACGATCGGTTTCAACATTAATATATGTCGCATTTCCAATAATTGACCAAGGATCAATATTCGACGGAATGTTAGGGCCTCCAGCTTCAAATCCTGTCACAAAAATTATCGATGTTTCAATTATACTAGAAAACAGTATCCTTTAAATCATCAACACCAAGGTAAACAATAAACAGTTCATTTTCATTTAAAATTTCAGAGAATATGAAAGTGACCTCGGTTGCTCACAAGCTCAGCCCACAACCCCCCAGCTCCAGCATGATTGATCTCCTTTAGATCAAATTCAAGAAATTCGTCATTTTCTGCTATTTCGAATGTGAGGCACGCCAACTCAAATACAAACATGCACGCTTATAATAAAATCTAATTTTCTATAATACCAGGTTCTATGTTATAGCCTTTTCATTAATATAATAACTCGGTACTCATAAACCATATAATAACTGGGTCAGGTTTTATGTCCCTCCGGTCTCATAGTCTTATGTACTACTTTCTTTATTTTAATCTACTTAGGGTGTCACGGATCCTTCTACAGCCCATATCATCAACAATATCTGTGAATTGCAAGATACTAATTTATAATTCTCACCTCAAAGAATATTCCAAAAAGAGTCTCCGGTATTCGTCTTCCAGATGCCTGGGAAGCATCTACAACCAGTGTTGCATTCAAATCAGCCTGCACTTGCACATCAAAGCATTGAACCACAAGGCAAACCACAATTAACAGTTGCAGCATAAAAACACAGCATGAGTCTTTAGAAAAACCCATTTCTCTCTTCACAACATTCAATCCAACTGCACTCACAACAACAAAATGTAATGAAAAAAATTAATAAGAATAATAAACAAGTTAAAAGGAAACATATGTAACAAACAAGTTAACTAACACTAGTGTATTATATGTCACCACCGCTTAATAATGTTACAATATGACAATAATAACCGACACCTTTTTTTTGCTATGTTCTATTTTCAGCTGAAATTTCAGTCATAAGATATGTAAAAGATTGAAACAACTAAATAAGTACTCAATTTCTGATACAAGAAAGTTAAGAAAACCATAAAAGAAAAATGATTTATAAGTACAAAGGGACTCACAAGTATGTATATATTATTATGAGGTGAAAAGTTGAGTGAGTGAGTGATGAATTTGGTTGAATTTATAGAGTAAAAAGGATTGAATTGGTCTGAATAATGAAGGAAAAGTGAAGATAGAGTGATGTTGGGTTTGGATTTGGGTTTGCTTCTACGGTTGGATGAAAATAGTGAAAATGAGTTATGAATGATGAATGTGTTTGATTTAAGATTTTTTTCCTTCTTTGTGTTGTGTTTGTGGGACCCATTTTTGTTCTGTTTTTTGCCGTCTAGCTTTGACGCAATCACATTTGTGCGTGTCAGTCACTAAACAGATAAGTACATCAAAATAAACAAATATTTGTGTTTATTTTTTTAGGATAAGTTTTGTTTTTTTCTATATCATTGGAAGTCATGTTATTGTTAATATTATAGTACACACTACACATTATGATTATATTCAAAACACTTGAATAAGTGTGTGTTTGGTTCAATGGTAATTAGAACTGAGTTTAATAGAAATGATTTTGATTAAAAATAAGTTAAAATAAGTTTATTTATGTTTGAAAGCAACTAAATAAAATTGATTCTTACCGGTGGCGAAGCTAGTTATGTTTCTATGAGGGGGCCAAATCTAAATAAATGAAATAAAATATAATTTGACTGTTTTTGACAATTTTTATTCTTAACTAAGCTCTCATTGTAGTTGATTAAAAGATCAAAAGTGTCAAAATAATACAGAATGTATCCATTAAACAAGTGAATATATTTTAGCTTTCCTCTCTCAAAAAAAATATATTTTAGCTTTCCTATTTCTACCGATTTTTGACAAATAAATTCTTTTGCGATAGGTAAATATATATTATTGGGGTAGCTAATGTTAAAATATACTAAATTAATCAAAGAAAAATTATGAGTATTACTTTTTCCACCCTGTTGCCTTCTCGCGCGCCCTGTGATTTTGACCAAAATACCCTCTGTCTGGATTATATAATCCGGACAGATTTCGAATAGTATAATCCGAAATGATTGGTTTGAAGTTTGATATGGTTGTTTGAGTTTAATCACTTACGGATTACCGTGTGCGTGTATGATTGGTTTGAAGATCAAGAACGGCACCGCCCTCCGTTTGGATGAAATTCACACCCACTGGAAGAGGTTGAGGTTCGAGTACGAGGTTGACCCGAAGCTGCAAAAAGCAGACATCTCTCCATTGCCATAATGGGATATTCTTCAGGTATTTTTAAAAAAAAAATTGTGTTACTTACTACCCAGGATTTCTGTTTTAATTTTCTGTACTAGTGTAATCCGGATTATATAATCCGAAAGGTAGCATTTACGCCCCATGCAAGTGCATTTAAGGCTCATGCAAAGGGTGTATCAGGAAGTTCCGGATTTTATATTTCGGATTTGTGTATGCGTTCCGGAATTTAAAATCCGAACTATATCAGTGCACAGACCAGAATGCATGTTTCTGCCTATTTTTCAGCAACAACCAAAATGACAGTTGGTTTACACATTGCAGGTTCGGTTCAAGGACGCCAATTACAACATGAAGTTGCATACGAAGGAACAATTCCGACAATTTGTTTTACCGGAGACCACCTCTATGCGTCACCGCCAAAATAAGGTCACCACCAAAGGAGCTTCTAAGAAAGATAAGCAAAGCATTCGATCGACAAGGCGGTCTCCTTCGCTATGGAAGATTGTTGACTCACATGAGCAAGAGACACAGGGTTCACAGACAAGATCAACAGGGACGAGTAGAAAGAGTGCAAGGAAAAGCAACGTGTCTCCTACTCCTCCTAAGCCAACACCCGTTAAAGTCCACATGCCACACAAAGACGAAATCCCAATTTGGATGCATGACTTTATTCAAAAGGTTACAGATGTACCTGGTGATGGCCATTGTGGGTTCCGAGCAGTTGCGGTCCTACGTAACTTGACTAATGATGATCACCAACTAATCCGGTACAACATTTACAAAGAGTTTGTCGGTGTAGAAAATGCCCGCTATCGGAGGATGATTAATGATGATAGGTGGTATAAAGAGGTCTCAGACGCTCTATCCTACGCCGGTATTGGCAATGCACCACGGGATATATGGATGACCATGCCGGATATGGGTTTCCTCATCGCATAGAAATTCAACCAACCGGTTGTTGTGTTGTCCATTGGGTTAGGGCGCTCGGCAACCTATTTCCCTCTATGTGGTCCACCGCCGACATGTATCGGCCGGTTGATGTGTCTCGCATATGTAAATGACAACCATTTTATGGCATTGGATTTGAAGGATGATTGTTTGATTCCTCCCACTTACACCATCGAGAGGATGCAGCCAGCTGGCCTGATAGATATGCCAGCCAGATGGTAGATTATAATGAGCTAAGTCGGATGGCGGGTCAAGAGGTGGTAGGAGATGATGAAGAATTGTACATTATTGAAAATCTTGATCCCAATGAGAGGGTTGATCCTGGTCCAGGTGTGAAGGTTGAAGTGGATGATAGTCCCATTGATCTTTCGGCGCCATAGATTAGATATATATCATTAGTTTAGTTGAAATGTATATCATTAGGTGAAATGTGTAATGATATAAATTCAACTTTTTTTTGGTAAAATGATATATATATATATATATATATATAATCATCTTTTGATATAATATTTAAGTTAATTGCCTTTTATACATACATATATAATGATTTATTGAAAAACAATGATAAAAACCACAATGACATTCAAATCTGTTTCAGTTCTGTGTACTGGTGGAATCCGGAGTATACAATCCGGACACGTTCATATTATATAATCCGGAATGCTCCGAGGGTAATTTTGGAACAAAATAGGGCGCGCGAGGAAATGCATAGGGTGGGAAAAGTAATACTCAAAAATTATTTGTTGGGGTAGCCAAAGCTACCCCTTGGCAACAAGTAGCTTCGCCCCTAATTCTTACCCATTTATGTTGTTTGAATAGTTTAAAGTAAAATTGTTTTTTAAATATAGGTTTAAATGTGTCATTGATCCCTACACTTTTATCATTTTTTGTTATTAGTCCTTGCACTTTTTTTGTTTGGCTTTAGTCCCTGCACTTTATAAAAAAATTAGTATTGGTCCCTCTATTAACTTTCTGTTACAAAAAAAACAAAATTAACGGAGTGCCACGTGGCCCAATCATTTCACGTCATGTGGCACACTAAAAGACAAAATTTCAGAATTAAAATAAAACAAATTAAATAATTGTTTTTTAATTAATTCTGAATAATAATAATAATTAAAAAATATTTTTTTTATTTTAATTCTGAATAATAATAATAATAATTAAAATATATATTTTATTTGATTTATTTTAATTTTATAATTTTGTCTTTTAGTGTGCCACGTGGCGTGAAATGATTGGGCCATGTGGCACTCCGTTAGTTTTATTTATTTATTTTAACAGAAAAGTTAACAGAGGGGCCAATACCAAATTTTTTATAAAGTGCAGGGACTAAAGCCAAACAAAAAAAAGTGTAAGGACTAATAACAAAAAGTGATGAAAGTGCAGGGGCAGAGACCAAACACACATTTAAACCTTAAATATATGATTATCTTTCTTAAAAAAAATATATATCATTATTTTTTTTTCAAAAAAAAAAATTATTATCAATAGGGGTATTTGTTATTAAAGTGTTAACTAAAATTGTAAAAAAAAAAAAAAAAACTCGAAAATCAAATTCAACACTTGAATGTAGAAGCTACATTGTCTAGAATGGAAATTAACATAATAAAACCACACTAAATAGTTAGAATCAATTTCATTGAATGTAAAGCTACATTGTCTAGCTTCATGTTGAATCACTTTTAATTATCAAACTCACGTCAATAAATAATAAACTAAACATCTTTCAAAACAAAAAAATAATGAACTAAACGTAAGTTTTTTTTGCTAAAAGTGTTTTTGCCAGACATCACATTTCCACCATGCAACCAAACGAATACTAAGATGCTAAAATGTCTATTTCAACTCAATTTGAGAATTTAAATTTGAATTCCGTTATGAGAATTCAACATTTTTAAATCATTTGAAAATAAATTTTATCATCCATCGTGTAGTAATACAATATAATATCTATTACTTCTTTATAATTCTCTCCAAGGATTTACTCTAGTAGTGCTAATAATTTATTTTCAGAACATTTTTTAATATATTCATTATAGTTGTAATTTATTTCAACGTATTTTAAAAGTGTGATAGTTTATGGGATGTGATTTTTTAAAACTAAACTAATCATGAACGAAGTTTATATTGAAAAAGTGTTTTACGAACATGTTAACATTTATCTGTTTTATCATTACATTAATGGGATTGGATTTCTTTACGAAGTGTGAGACATGTATTATAAATGAAAATGTGTCCTTAAAAAAACTGAAAAGGGTTAGAACTAGTTTCTTTCTAATGTCCTTTTCAGAATAATTTTGTTTTTAAACAAGCAAAAGAAAAACAGCAATAATTTGTTGATTACCTTATATGTATAAATCATTTTAAGATCCTCTCGAAAAAAATCATTTAATCATGTGTGTAATTTTAGATTATGATAGGGAGAGTGTATAAAATCTGTATAAAAATTAAATGGAGTTTGATGCAATTGTTTCCAAAATTGAAACTTACAAGAGTTTGTTTGTAATTGTACTGTCTCGTTCTATAATTGTCGAGTGAACCGTCAATCATTAACACCACGCATGGTACAATGTTTCATTCCTATATAGTAAAAAAAAATTGTACAAAAGAAGGTTCTTATTTGAGACTGCAAGTGATCGTAATCCATTAAAAAGATTACAACAATGTATATAGTGTGACTAAAGTTGTTATTTTTTATTGCTTAGAAGGTATGTATATCAAACTTGGACAGACTCCACTCATAAAGCAATGATCTCTCTACGATAAATATAGATAGATATTCCAACGATGATGAAGGTATATATGAACAAGAAAAGATCGAGATCGACGTCAATATGATATGATAAATTGACCTTAAGCAAATGCCTCTTATTTTACTCTTCAGATTTGGATGGTGTGCTTATCCATAGTTGGTGATATGTGACATCACTACGCCTACAATTATTATTCTTTTTCGAAATATAAATAAAAATAAGTTGATGTATTTGATATAAATAAAATATAAGCATAAGTTAGTCAAAAAAATATATGAGAAAAAAAACAAATTAAAGAAAATTGATACATTTGATTTAATTTTAAACTAAATGCTTAAACTAATTTATTTACCTGTTTTTGTTTATATTTCGTATAATAATATTATTATGATTCCCTTAAAAACTATTTATTATTACTATTAAAATTTGTTTGCCGCGATATGATTAATGCATCTCATATAATAATTAAATATTGCATTGACATTTGACATGTTAGACAAAGTCTACTTTGTTTTCTAATATCCACGGGGTCTAAGTGTTTCAAGTCCCTGTATACTATCCTATTGAATAAAGGTTGTTGTCACTACTAGGTCTTGCATGATTAGGTGAATTTGTATATGAGTGACATATAGTCGTTGGTAGGATGATTACACTCTATGAGAGAATGTTACAATAAAAGTATATTTTAATTCAAGTGTACTTCAAATGTTTGATTGATTTACAACATGATATAATTACTCTTTATGAGAGGATTTACGATGATTTCTCTTAAGCATGTTCTTGGATTTTTCGTGATTATTATTTTCTTTAAAACATAACTTTTTTCTTTTTAAGTGTAGTGTATTGAAGTTGAACATTCACACTGATCATTTCTTATTCTTTTGTTTTTTCTTAGATTGGTCAAGAAGAGGTGATCAAAAGATGAAAGGATCAAGAAAAATGGTCTCAAACCTTGACTATTCAATTTGCTGAACTTTGAAGTTTCAAAATCTCGTTTCTTTTCCTCCTGGTATTTTCAACCACATGAAATAATTTATATTTTGAATTGCCACCATAACACTCTTGCTCGCCGTTTCCAAAATGCATATTCTTTGAAGCAAAAGGATATGTAAGTCTCTCTTCCACTTCATTGTGCTAACTAACCGCCACTTCATCATGCAAATATCCAAGTCTCTTCAATTTTCGTGTGCATTCTTTTACTTCTGAAGTATACCTTGAATGTAGCTTACTACCCCACTGGTCTAGATCATGTGCACTTAATTACAATCTTGCATCACTCTCGTCACTTGCTCCTTCTAAACATACATTCTCAAAACTGAAGTCAATCTTCTTTGTCCTCATATCCCTCTTACACGTCATAAGAAGGATATGTGGGTGATTTGATATAACTACTATAGTGTTGAACAATATGTTGTTCAAATGTATATACAACCAACTTTGTGTAACCAGGGCCATGTTCATACTTTCTTCTACAACAAAAGGAATGCATTTTCTTTTACTTCAAATAAAGGAAAAGTCTTCGAACTGCATATATAATAAGCGTCACTCCAAACACTTATCCTACATGTATCTTATTAACGACGATACTCTCTTTGTGTTTCCTTTTTTGCCATCATTTGATAAGATATAAATGAAATCACTCATGATCCACCAAGGGAAATCATTATCTTGAGTTAATGTCTAAATTAGATTTCAATATTCCTTGTGTTTTCCCTTCTCATGAAGTTATATCAATCAATTTCAAGACAAGGTGATTAAACTGATTCACTTAGTATTTATGAAACTTGTAGAACAACTAGTCACTTTACAATTAACTAGATGTTTCAACACAAGCTCCAATTAACCACTTCTACAAATACAATTAACTGCAAAACTTGCATAAAAAATCAAGCGAACTCAGTTCTCCTCAATTTTATTAGCATAAAAAACTGTTTCACATCAAAAGAATAAAGTTTGAATTTTACGACCTAAGAATGTAACAAAGAGTATGAATTGTTATTGGTTTACTGGCCCTTAACAATTTCAACTTAAGAAACTCATTGTCCTCGTCGGGCTTGTACATCAAGGTTGATCGATAAAAAATGATTATTGTCAAGGTTGTCTCCATGTTTTGTGAACTCTAAAAAGATTAGTAACAAACTCAATTAGAGCCTACAAATAGAGAATAGAATGAGAAATAGAGAGAGGGAGATCCCATACAGCAAAAGAAAACTAGGGTTGGAAGAAAGGCATATGGAGAGAGAGAGAGAGAGAGTAGGGAGAGATTCAATGTAGATTTCACTGATTCTACAAAACATCAAGGTAAGGGATCGTTTTATTCAATCTAAGGGTTGTATATTTATGTGGGTAGCGAGAAGTCATTAACTTCTGGTGTTTTTCTTAATTGTTTTGACGAATCTTTGTTAAATCCATGTCTTTTATGTTATTATAACTACTTTTGATAAATCTTTGTTAAATTCATGTTCTTCAAAGTTGTTATAACTAATTTTGTTGAATCTTTGTCAAATTCATGTTCCTTAATGTTGTTATGATTGTGTGTTAATTTTCGATCTATTAGGAGTCCATTTTGGGCCATTGCTATGATTCTGTAACACTATGGGATTGAGGTTTCGTTTATTTTCAGACTTTGTTTTAGAATTCATGTTGAATTCAGTTTCATTTTTAAGATGATTTGAGTATGCTTTGAACTTATTTTCCGCTGCACTATTTTTAATAAATTGAAGTACTTTTGGATAATGAAGATGTGTGAGACCCTTGTATATTTTTTTATTATTCGTATTTTATTTTAGAAAATACATTTTGGGGTTTAGGGTGTTACATTTTGCGCCTCTATTATCTTCTCCTTGATCTTCATTTTTTTGTCCTCATTAATCTCTAGCGTTGTTTAAGTTGAAAATACACCTGATCTGTTTCATTCATTTATCCGTTTCAGACACATTCATTTCATTTCTCATGCAAGTCAATGATAGTCGTTACTTGCACCTTTTCTGCAACCTTTAACTTGGTAGCTTCTGTATAATTAAGGTCATCTTTGTAAAATAAAATTGTCGGATTTATACGGATTTATAAGTAATTTAGTGTGATTGGTTTTGTACTTATTATTCGCTTTATGAGATTTGTCTACAAGCGTCGTGTCCGCAATTAACACGTTTGCATTAATGTTCCAAAAATGTCGGATTTATAAATAACTCAATGTGATTGATTTTGTACTTGTTATTGTTATTACAAGGTTTGTCTGCAAGCACCATGTCTACAACTCTCGCCCGCGCATTAATGTTTACAATGTAACTGTTTTAGTTGTGCAATTCGTCGTCATCCTAAATGTTTGACCTTCCTCCCTCATCCCACCTTGACCTGCCATTTTCGGAAGCCTTCCATACCTACGCCCTTAATTGCACTCCCATTGTCAGATAACATTGTCTTCATCAATAGGAAAAAAAAAATTCACATAATTGCTCCATGTGATCCATGATCCCACATGTATAGCACATAGTACTTATGAAGGTGAAGTAGCAATAAACGTCACAAGAAAGGGGGTTTGAATTGTGACCCTTTTAAAAATTATTCCTGAAAGTTAAGTTTATACTCAAGAATGTTCTTGGTGTATGTTAGTCCAACAAGATTAGAGTATATAACAATTAATTTAATAGAACAGAATGTTCTGAAGAATGTTTATAAGCAGAATGAGAAAAATGATGTTAAGTTAAAATATAAGATTATTTTAACAAGGACCAGAATGTTCTGGAGAACGATTAATATAAGATAAAATG
>Ga0315915_1005597_pt1 | contig 15629 bp, 11 predicted proteins | sample MpolbnodulesMG_FD_207738 | JGI IMG/M metagenome (GOLD analysis project Ga0315915, IMG submission 207738) | Medicago polymorpha root nodule microbial communities from Los Angeles, California, United States - branched nodules | ecosystem: Host-associated > Plants > Roots > Nodule | place: USA... | reverse complement strand
TCGAATCACTGATTCATGTGTTAATTCGTAATGATCCAAGGAAAGAAAATCGAATTTTTATCCGCTGCTTATTCTGAAAACGACTCGATTTTCCTTCAAGGGGTTGTATTTATAGGCTTGATTTTCACCTAGGGTTGGGCCTAAAAACTTGGATTTTCCAATTAAACGTAGTAAAAAGCAGTTATTTCCCAAATTCAGCATGCATGGGGCACATCTGTTACACGCCTGAGATGCCTTGGTGTATTTCTTGCATGCCCGAGGCGTATGAAATACTCTATAGGGTGCATGGTACATGCCTAGGGGGCGCATCTGTGCTTTGTCTCACACGTAGTTCCTTGTTTCTTAGTCCTTTTGGTGTTTTCTTCCATATAACTTATCTTGGGACTTATAACAGAATTTCTCCTTCATGTAATGTCTTAAGAGGCCTATTGAATCATCATTCATTGTCTTCCCCAATCTTCAAGATACTTTGTTTTCCTGATTTACATGATTTCTTCTTGAATTACATCGAAAACACCCTGGAATTGCAAGGTTTCGGGAAAACTAGAATTACATGACTCGAAATGAAAACATTACAAAATGTCCTGAAAACCATAGGCAATTGCTAAAAATTTCCTCTATCTTAGATCAAAACTAACTAAAATTGACTAAAAATTATGTTAAGAATAACATAAGATGACTTGTAAACATTTACACAAGACTTCAAATAAATCCTTACTCAAACACTTAAAGTCCCGGCTGGGCAGAGCATCTAAATTTCTCATGGAGAGGGAACAATTCCCTTCATCCACCTTCAACATCACATCAACATCCAATCTATTGGCTAACAATTTCGCTGATTTTATACATACTCCCCACCAATGAGATAGGTCGAAACTCATTAAGTGACTGAGGATTGTCCACTTTCGGAATAAGAACAATGAAAGTAGTGTTAATACCCTTGGCCAATTTCCCGTTGCGGTGAAACTCAGCAACAAACCTCATAATATCATCTTTCAGCTCAATCCAGAACTCCTTTATAAAACCGAAATTTACCCCATCTGGACCCGGAATTTTAAAGCTATCACAGCCCCACATTGCCTCCTTGAATTCATCCATAGAAAAAGGTTTGATCAAGCGCCCACCATCAATCATAGAAAGAGAACGGGACTGAAGATTAGACACACTAGGTCGCACCACATTTTGCGACTTGAAATGTTGAGCAAAATGGGTGAAAATAGCGTGCCTAACAGGCTCCAATCCCTCAATCATCACGCCATCAACCAGGACAGGACATAAGGCATTATGTCGGCGACGAGATGACATAGCATAATGAAATTTTTTTGAATTCGCATCCCCTTCACGAAGCCATTGGTTCCTTGATTGCTGCCAACAAATACTAGTATTTAGCTTGGATAGGGAACGAATATTCTCTGACACACCATGTAACTCATCACATTCAGCTTCAGTCAGCTCTTCCACTTCCCCTTTACAATCCAAATCGCCCAACCGGTCTTTCAAAGTATCAATTGTTGCAGATAAATTTCGAGAATGAGAAGCATGCCACTCCTTCAAAGCTATTTTAATTAATTTGAACTTTTCTTTTAACACATAACCGCCCCATCCATCCACCTGCAGCGATTTCCACTTATTAGACATAAATTACTTGTAACCTGGTGTGTCTGACCATCTTTTCAAGAACCGAGAAGGCCTAGGACCCCAATTTTCCTCATCAACAGTTAAAATCAAAGGACAATGATATGACAAGCCTCTCAGCTAAGTAACCTGAAGACAATTAGGCCACACCAAGCCCTATTCTTCATAAATCAAAACCGATCAAGTTGACTCATCGACCTACCATCCCCTTTGAACTAAGTGAATTTACGACCACACAAAGCTAAATCAAGAAAAACATTTTCCTCAATGAAATGATTAAAAGGCGCACAATCCGCCACACCAACATAATCCATCACTGACTTTCTTTCTTTCCTACACCGCACGGCGTTAAAATCACCATAAATGCAAACCTTCTTTCCTCTCAAAGCCTGAAGGCGAACCGATAAAGCATCCCAAATCACCTGACATGCACTACCATCGCAAGGGGCATACACATTGAACAAGTGGAATTACTCATTAGATAAAATAAACCGGCCATGAATCCTTAGAACGTGGGCAAAACTACCCATAGACCAAACCTCCACCTTCGATGTATCCCAAATAGTCAACAGACCCCTTGACGCCCCTTGATACAGACATAAAGAGAAAGCAACCGACTGACTATCCCAAACCGACGAACAGACCCTGTCATCATAAATTTGCAGCTTTGTTTTGTTGCAGACACATAATCAACGGATTCTTTTCCTTCACCAGAGTACACACATCCTTTCTTTTCTCAGAGCTACCCAAACCCCTAACATTCCACGATAACAACTTCATCTCCCACACCCTCACCCTCACCACCACCGCCCTCAAGACCTACACAACACCCTCAACTGACCCCCCTGACCCTCCCTCACCATCTATTGTCCCTTTCTTCTTCCCCTTCCCCTTCCTAGCTAACACCTCAAACATATTATTGCACTCACCAAACTTCACACCAATTGTGTCACCTATGTTCCGGACATCCTGCATCACCACCTTCTCGCTCCCATGAACAATCACCTAATGCTTCCAATCATTGTTAGCCGAGCTAGAAGAAGAGGTATCTTCAAATAATTCTTTAGAAATCATCCTTACCACCTTTTTCAGTTTAGTTGAACCTTGATACTCACGCACATTTTTCTTTAGTATTTGCATGACCGCTGCCTGGTTTTTAATAGGAAGTCGAGCCACTTTTTTCAAACTATGAACAGAGTGACACAACAAACCATCCACTTTCTTGCGCTTTTGAACAGAAGCATCGACTTTAGCAAAACAATCTTTAGGCCGTACCCCCTTCTTAACAACTTGCGTAGATGAAGATACAACCCCCGCTTCACTGTGATGTTGATCACTTAACCATTCCAAACTCCACGAACCGGATACCACTGAACGATCTGCCCTTGGAGGACATGGTGCCGCACGGTTACGACGCAGCTTCCTCTTAGAACCTGACCCAACACCACTGATGGAAACAGATGCCTGATCAACACCATGACCCTGATCACCATTAATTTTAGTAAACATAGCACAACCCGCCGGCTGATCCATAATTGGCTGTGATGACCGGTTGCAAATCAACTGCGGCAATATTGCCTGCATCCTGACCACAAGAGTTATGCTTCGTTGGACAACCTGCACCCTCACCAGTTTCAGAATTATTACATGCCAAAACCACTTTATCTTCAAGAATTTTATAGTTGCCCTCTGATACCACGGAATCATGCACTATTTTGTCAACCAAAAAATTCCCATTAACTTCAAGTTCTTGGTCTACCCGTACGTCATCCAGATTTGTCTGCTCATCATTAGAACCCTCGTCATCTTCATAAAGACATGCATCATCACCCATGTTAAATCCCCACCCCTCTAAAATTTTCACGGTCACCATTTCACCATCTATCAAAATCGACTCGGAACAATTAATAATCTCAAGAGTGGATGTAGCAATAAAGACCTGAGCATAATCAAATCTTTCTTTCTCCACCGAGCAAGAATCAAAACGAAGGAACCTACCACAATCAAGAATACATAATTTGAAGAAGCATTCATTGCATGCATGCAAGCAATAGAATGCCATACAACCTCAACCATGCACCCTGCTGAAATAGCACAACTTTCTTATCCCAACACACGATATTGGTGAAAAATGAGCAAAAAAAATCCTTAGCATCATTCAGTATAGTGGAAACATTAACCTTAGATAAACTACGGATAAATACTCTGTCAGCTCCCAATGGAATTATGTCAATATTTTCAACACCCACATCAACAATTCTCTTTTGAACAACCGGTATAGTCACACCATTAATCACAGAAACCATTACACCGTTGCGAGCCCACTGAAGATCTTCCGCACGGGACCTATACATTCAGACCAATTTTTGGATTGAAGGTTGCCCCTACAAGTAAATGACCGCCAACAGAAGTGCCAAACACATCCTTCCCTCCACCACCCTCCTTCCCTTTACGAAGCCCCTTCTCCAACCCCATCGTCACATCTCCAACCTGCACACCCACCACCGGTTCCTTTCTAGCCTCCGGCAATACTATCGAGCCCCCTAACATCTTTCCCACAATCTCACTTTTTTCTCCATCACCCTTTCCGGTTCCACCTCCCTTCACAGCCCCCAAACTCACTTTTTTAACTCCCTCAACCTTCTTAACTCCCTCACCATCAACCAGCTTCTCCAAGACCCCATCATTCACCGACCTTTCTTACCCTCGATGATACCTCCGCCTCTCTCTAGCACCTTCTCAACCTCCTTTGCTGCTGCCTTGTTAAACCTCGCCACTTTTGCTTTGATTTGAAAGTTACCAAAACAAACAAAATTCACCGCTTTCAACAACTTACAGACATCATGAACATTAGAATATCGCACAAAACCATAGTGTTCCCCATTAACATGACATCTACTAGGAATCACCACTTCTTCTAGCATACCACATACCTCAAAACCTTTTCGTAAATAAAAATTCGACAATTGTGGTGGAAAATTTGTATAATAGAAAGTAACAAACCGTTGAAATTGAGGGTCATCCACTGATTCCTTGTTAGGAACATCAACTGCGCGCACTTCAGGCTTACCACCACCATCAGCTCTCCGGTTCAACACCGTCTTCCCCCGCACCAAATCTTCTTCTCAACGCCGAGGACCCCCAATACGCCTGCTTTCCTCAAACCGTTTCCAATCATCCTCCGATTCCTCAAGGTACCTATCAGAAAACTTATCCTGGTAATAATCCGCGTCGCTTTCGTAGTACCCGTACCATGAATCCCTAAATCTAAACTGTCGCTTGCCAGTGTCATCCTAATCTTTGAACCGCTTGTCCTCCAACTTCCAATCCTGACCTCAATCACCTGTCGCCGCGCTTTCCTCCTCCTAGGTCTTACATAAGCCAATCATCCCCATCCCCCCTTTTGGTGGCCCCCTTCCATCCTAATTGGACCTATCATCCGACGATAAGGAACGCCAATAGGCCTGCCTGCGATGGTGCTGCAGACGGAACTCTCTCTCAGCCTCTCTGTCACTTGCTCTCATGATTTGGTCCCTGTCTCTACACAACATTCAATTATTAAAAACTGATATATTTAATGAAAAATGTACAAGTTTCAAAACAAAGCGACTATTCTAAACTTCTTAATATATGCAAATTTACACATTATAAAAAACCCTTCGTAAAAAAGGTAAAAAATACTTGAGAGTCTTATATTTACAGACGAAAGGAAATATAAACTAGCTAGCCATTTCGCTTTGCTAAACATAGTGTTAATTCCTGTTTGGAATGAGAAGGGCTTTTTTATTTTTATTTTTATAGTTTAAAAGTTAGTTGATAGCTGAAAAACTAGCTTATAACTAATGTCTAATAGCTGAAAAACTAATTCATTCAAATTAAAGTGTTTGGTAAAATTAGCTATTGAAGTAGCTGATAAATATAAAATGACATAATAGGACATGTTTCTTTAAATCTGCATATATTTCTTTTTAAATATTTTAATTTAGAAGTAAATATATTTTTTGTTCGTATAAATATTCAAACTTTTTATTTTAGTCTCCATAATTTTTTTCTTTTACTTTTAGTCCTAAAAAAGGTTTTCATCGACAATTTCGATCTCTGCTTTTGTGAATTCCAAAAGTAAGGCAATGGTCAATATACAAATTAATATCAAGGTAAAAAAAAAGTCACAACGTGTGTGAGCTGGTTATATAGCAAAATGTAAAGCGTGGAAGTTTTCTTTTTATCAAGGTTAAAACATGACTTTTTTACGAAACCAAAACGAAATTTATTCATTTAAATTGAGAGAGTATATCAGATACAATACAACTTAAACATCGTTAAAAATACAAAAGACGAATACGCAAACAAATTCACAATTCTTAAATTAATAGTAGACAACGACAAAATACTTACAAATAATATGATAAAATATAAATCACCGGAATACTCAGGGTTCTGAATCGGCAACGTTAGATGCTCAAATCATTGATTGAATAAGAGAATTTAGAAAAAATGTTTCTCTCACTAAAAAGTTAGGGCCAACACCCAACGTTAAAAAAAAAAAGTGGATTATTAAATATACATGAAGGCTGTTGTTTTATTAAAAAATAATTAAATTAACAAGGTTAAAATTGGAAGAAAGCTATAATTTCAAACACAACTTGAGATAACATCTAAAAAAATGCAATTAGGGATAGGAATAGGTCAAGCCGGCTTACAGGGGCCTACGGCCTAGCCTACGCCAGGTTAGACCAGACTTTTTTCTTAAATAGAGAAGACCTAGACTTTTTTTAAGCCTATTTAGCTTAAAAAGTCAGGCCACAGGCCTCTCAAAATGCATTTTAAGCCTATTAGGCCGGCCTATTTAAATAATATGAATAATATTATTTATTATTAAATTATATTTTGTACTTTGCATTAAAATATAAGTATGTAAAATTTTTCAATAATTTAAGATTTATTAGTATACATTAATTTTTTGCATATATAAATGTATTATTGTAAACTAGAATAGAAATATGATATACTATATATTCGAATTCCCTAAAACCTCGTGTTGATTATCAAAAGAGAGTTTAATCTAATTGAACTATTAGTTCGCTAGTCCATTTAAACTTAGATCACATTGGTTATTTAAAGATGTTCATAAGATATAGACTTTTAAACAAGCTAGCAGGCCGTATCAGGCTTTCAGAAGGTCAGACCCATGCCTAAAAAGTAGGCCTATGACAGGCCGCAGACCAGACTTAGGCTTTAAAAAAATATGGCAGGGCAGACTTAGGCTTTGCAAAGCCTAGCTCTGCCTAGCCTATTTCCATCCCCAAACCTTGCATATATTTATTTATGCATTTGTCCCTACCAGCTGAGCTAAACTCACGAGGACATAAAAGCTTTTTACTAAAGACATTTTATTTTATCAAAATAAGTTTATTTGATAAATTTTTTTTATTGAAAATGATAAAAAAAAAAAAAAAAAAACTGAATGCGTCTGATCCTGCGCACAGCGAAATTAAAGGAAAAAATTAATTCCCTTAAGCCTAGAATTTACTATCGAAACAGATGAATTGGAAGAGAAATTTATTTAGGCTATATATTAGGTAAAAAGTAGTAATTGATGAGGTAAATTTTTTTTAACAAGCAAAAATAGAATATATTAACACCGGTAAAGTAGCGTTCTTAACATAAGGCATACCAAGAAAAACACTAAAATTTACAAATAGTCGGTCAAAAGTTTCAAAATAAATTAGCCGATGCCCAAACAGGCTCGACCACCACCGTTGAAAGTCATAAACAAAATTGGCATTCTTTGCTTTCAGCCATCAAAAGGATTAAAACTTAACTTTATCCAACAATTGTGGCATGGAACATTCTAAATTCTTAAAATAGTCTATTATTATGTTCATTCCACACCATATGAGCCAGATAAGCTGCAAGAACGAGCGCCGAGCAAATTATAGCGGATGACTTATAAACCAACTTATAGCTGATAGCAAATAATTTAACTGATTGAATTTGTAGTGTTTGATAAAATTAACGGTTGAGGTAGCTTATAAATGTGAAATGACAAAAAAAACATTTAATTAATATTTCTTTTTTCAATTAAGATTGCAGGAGTAAAATTGAGATAAAAAGTGATAAGTTATAAGCTTTAAGCTATACGTTAATTGAATAACTTATCATAAACCGTTGTAAACTCATAAAATTAAGTAAAAAGTCGTGAGAAAAAACGACGGTTATCAAACATGTTTTTTTTTTTTTAGTAAATGTCCTTATAAGATATAAGTTATAAACCATAAGCTTAAAAGTAGGCTTTACCAAACAAAACCTTATAAAATACTAAAAAAAGAAAATGCTAATAAGTGCGGGAAACTAGTTAAGAAAACTTTAATAAACTCTTTAAAAGTGAAAGAGAAAAACTAATCTTTTCGACATAAAATTCTCCTTTTAGGTTTCTTAGCAAATGTCAATCTTTAACGCGCTTGTTAACATGACCCAAAATATCGCGTGTATTTGATGTTCTCATGCACAGGAAGGTGTAAGTATTTAAGATGAGCCATCAAGTTTTAAATGCTACATTTATTATCAAGAAAATAATTGCACTTGAGGTAGAGGAAATGGAAAAACAACCAAAATTAGGAAGAAAATACTATTATTTCAAAACAAATATATAAATGGTCTTAATGTGGTTGGGTAACATTTATGTTACAAACTTAATGCTTTCCTTCTTTCTTTGGTAAACATTAAATTATCAAATTGAATGCCTTTTATGATATTCATATATGCAATTGAAAAAGAAAAAAAATACTATCTAAAACGAATGCGGATAAACCTTTAATTTCTGGATGTACCAGGCTTTCATATTTTAGTAAGGTGAGGTATTAAAGATGAATCATAAAATACGAATTGCTTCATGGGTTTTTCTATTATGTGCAAATTTGCACATGTTAAGAAATTTAAAATAGTAATTTTGCATTGGAACTTGAACATTTTGTATTAAATATATAACTTTTTGTTAAATAATTGTTGGTGTCAATAAAAACTTGCTACTTTTAGTTATCTTAACATGTGCAATATTGCACATGTTAGACAAACCCTTACTTCATACTACTCAATAGGGGTGGCCTTTTCAAGATACCAATTTTTTTTTTAGAGATTTTCAAGATACCAAAATTATTATTTTTACTTAATAGTTAATATTATATAGATATGCTAGGGAGTCTCGGGAATGCTTGGAGCGGCAAAAAGCTAAACGTCCAAGACCCGCAAAGAGAGAGACACCACACTCTTACAAAAAATCCTAAGACAATGGGTTTATGGGTCTGCTCTCTTATATAGTCAACGTTTGCTCAATTTCTAGTCGATGTGTGACATTATCACTCACACTTGATTTCCAACAATCTCCCCCTCAAGTGTGACTCACCCTCATCACTAGGATGATCCAACTAGGATCCCGCTCCCACTCTCCCAGCAAGCCTAATCCCGCTCCCACTCTCCGAGCAAACCTAACTAGGCTTTGATACCAGTTTGTTGGGGAGTCTGGGGAGCGCTTGAAGCGACAATGTGCTAAACGTCTAGGACCCGTAAAGAGAGAGACACCACATTCTTGCCCAAAACCCTAAGACAATGGGTTTATGGGTCTTCTCTCTTATACAAGGTTGTTCCTACGAATCCAGAGACTCGACTTTGTAAGTGAAAAGAGGCCCGTAATAAAATAAAAACGCATTTTTTTAAAAGAACAATGTTCTATTTAAATTTTTTAAAAGATAAATACAAGGTGTTGTATATATGCGGTACACCCAAAGGTGAAAATCACTACCGTATACATGAGGAACCTGACACAAATGAATGATTTGTATTCGTTTTGAGATGAAAAAATAAATTATATTGTACAATTTCAAACCAACAATAATTATTGATTGTCATAAGAACTACTTTAATGATATATTCAGAACGGTATACAAGTGTAACGACATGGCAACTCACTCCAAAAGTAACATTGTTATTAGTGGGTTAGTACTTAGTAGTACTACTGGGCTATAAGTTTTTTTTTTAGGCATATACCTTGGGGAGGCCCAACTCCATTGAGCTGTTTGCACCCCCCAAGGTTCGGCCCTTCTCTTATATATCTAACGTTTTCTCCATTTTTGGTCGATGGGGGACATTACTACTCACACTTGATTTCCAACAAGATATATTTCGTTTAACTTGTTTTGATTAAGGGAAATGATAACTTGTGCCCTTAGGGTACAAGTTAAGGATCTTAAAATAGAATTAAAGAATAAATATTGTATTGAAAAGATAAGTTTTTAAGCTTTTAAGATTATGAATGCACAATTTCTAAGTTTAAATTTCTTTTAGTTTCTTATCTTGTGCCCTTAGGACACAAGTTAGCAAGACCTTTTGATTAATTCTATAAAAAACATATTTTTAGAGAACTTTCATTATGAATAAATCTTTTGCAACAAAAAATGCAAGAAGAAAGACATTCAAATAATTAAAAAGCGCACAACTTTATAGATCAGTTCAAGGCATCAAAAATCTTTCGACCGATCCTTCTCAATAACATCAATTTGGCGCATGTCTTGCTATGGTCGTTAGATTCGTACTTTTTTTTTTCTTTCAAACAAACTTACATTACCAAGCTATTAGCATAAAAATGAAAAAATACCTACATATGTGACAAAATTAAAATTATCGAAATATCCCTGCATTTGGATCTATAACTTGACAACACAGAAGTAATTGATTGAAAAATTTATCAGAGAAGTAATTGATTGAATTTGTGAAAGATCAAAACTGATATAAATATAAACCAACCCGAATATTACAACAAGACGAAAAATCAAACAACATTATACCAATACGACCTAAACAACATCACATGAAAGAACCATATGTATATATGTGCAAATCAATTATTTAAATAAAATGTGAGAAAAACAATGTATATTGGTGATTCCGTGTCAAAAAATGACACAAAACCACTCCTCTCTAGTGGATGAAGAAAAATGAAGAGAGAAGTAAACAAAAGGTTGAGAAAGAGCCGGTCCTATCTTTTTAAGGTATTTCATTCTTATAAGGTAAAATAAAATTGTCTGTAAGTTCTATCAACTTACAATGTTGAAATTGTTATGTCAAATAGTTTGCGTGGTTACCCAGATTCAAAAGAACCAAAAAATCTTTATAAAGAAAATTGTATATAAATTGAGTAAGTTATACTACCCGTAATATATTTTATTTTTCATAGCTATGTTTCATCCACAAAAAATAATCTTATTTGAGATATGTTTGACATTTGTGTTTGGATGTGTAAATTGAAAATGCATACACAAAAGTCTATTTGTGTTTGGATGTGTAAACTCAAAATGAATACACAAAATTAAGTGTTTGGAATACTCTATAATTACAAAAGTACCTCTAAAATGTAATAATTGCTTTAAACCAATTTTGTTACTATTTACCTTTATATTAAAAAGTTCTGCAAAAAGTATTCATATATTAAAAACAGTAAAAAAAAAACTTCAAAAATATAATGATATATAAAAAAATAACACATTAAAATTACAATGATCAATAATTTTACTAAAAAAACACAAAATTAATATTACACTTATAAAATAGTAAAAGAATCTAGTTTTTTGTTTTGTTTGCATCGGTGCAGTGTGAAAGAAACTTTTACTGATTTATTATTTGAATGTACATTTTTTCAGTAAAGTGTGATGTTTCATTTTGACATGGTTGGGTACATTCATTGTGCATTCTCTAATGGACGCAATCATTCTCACCAATTTGGTGGTTTATCTTCGTTTGGAAGGAAAATGCGTGAGAAATTTTATTTATTTTGGTTAAGAGGTCGAAATTTTATTTATTTTGGGCACATCTTGTGTTTAGTTTTTCTTTAATGACTTTGTTTGGCTTTTTACAAGTATTAAAAAATTGTTGCTTCAATTCCTCTTTTTTGTCTCCAGAGACCACAATACCCTTTAAAAGAATCTCTATCTCAGGTGAATTTTGAATCTCCATGTCTTTGAACTTTGCAACTTCAGGATATTTCTGAAATAAAATAAATTTAACTTACTAAATATTTTAACCATCAAGCTAAAAAATAAATGATCATATAACTCAAATTTACTAAATATTTTACTTGCTCTAATTGTCTGTGACAAGTGATCTCCTCTAATTGCATTCATTTCTCAAAAGATCCCATTAATCTTTCATTTGTTTGTATTCATAAGATAACACAATTTGTTTATTCAACTTCATGACCACCATACCCCATATCCAACTTTAATAAGTGTGTGGTCTATTCCAATTCCGTACTTGCTCAACATATACATTCAAAAATATTTTATTTATTTTCATTCCATTCAACCTTGGATCGTTTCCCACTTCCTCTATTTCCTTTATTCTAATTTTGGTTGGAAGTCATTTCAAGAGATATATTCCAACATTGTACGAGGATCTTCAATCACACGCAGATGCATATACATAATTTTTAAGAATGAGGTCTATTTTTTTATTTTTTTTTTATAATGTTCAATATCAATGAAGAAAGAACATAAGGAAATTTTATGTTAACTAAGGAACCCAAGATCTAAAAGATCAACTGTACCCCAAGAATAGGCCACCCGGTAATACTTGTAAAAATAGCTAGGGAAGCAGAGACATTCCCATCAGATTTGATAACATTCAATGTTAATCATTCTTTAAAGTATCAATTATAAACATTGAATGTTATCAAATTTGTTGTGAATGTCTCTAGTTCAAACGAATCTAACGGACTAAATTAACGTAAAAAAATTGAGTTAAGGGATCAGTTGTACAATTTTACCAATAAAATTGTTGATGAAAAATGTATAGCTAACTAATAGTACAACTGTAATTAGAAAAGGGAACTACTTGTTGTGAGCTCTAATGATTATTCTATAGGCCTCTCATATTGCTTAACCTTTAAAATAAGCCGATCAATAGTTACGTCCGATCCAAAAAAATAACGATTTGGTCACAACGCGTAATAGATTGTGCGATCAGGAATTACGATATGATATGAAGGACCATTGAGTAACACAAGGGGTCTACAAAGCAATCACCTTGAGCTCATCAAGCAGAGACCCATTCTGTCATATATATTTTTTTGTTTTAAAAAAAATGGATACATATTTTGTTAAAAAAAATAAAATAAAAGTGTATGCATATTATTTTTGAGAATTGCTTTTTTTGACATCTAACACTGCCTAAAAACACATAGAAAATACATAATTACCCCCACGGTATTTAACTATAGCCGGCCTAAACGGCAGTTAACTACTGTTGGGGATAGTTTTGTAACTTTCATGTGTTTTTAGGAAGTTTCTGGTGTGATAAAAGCAATTCTCATTAATTTTTCATCAACAATATAAAATGTAGGCCTGGTTCTCCGTCCTAATGGTTAAGTGCGTTATGAAGGTGATAAAAACACAAGAAGGGGGGGTTGAATTGTGTTAACTTTTTCTTCGTTTTCTCCTACTAAAGTCACTGTTCAGAAGTAGATAGAACTCAGCTTCTGAAGTGATGTTCAGAAACTAAATGCAGCGGATAAAACAGAGAGAGAGAGAGAGAGAGAGAGAGAGAGAGAGAGAGAGAGAGAGAAGAAAGACACAAAGCAATTATACAGGTTCCTTCCACAAATCGGAAGTAGTCTTGTCCCCCTTGCACTTCTAAGGAGAGTTCACTAACATCTAATATCTGATTACAATTGCTCACTGCTAAACCTAACAAGAGACTTCAAACTACTCAAGCAAAACTGCAAGAGATTTCCTATGCTCAAGAACTTAATCAAGAGACTTCCTATGCCTGAGCACAACTACAAGAGACTTCTATGCTCAAACACAACTGCAAGAGACTTCTATTCAAATAGAATTACAAAGAAATTTGTTTGAGGTTGAACACTTGATATACAATCAGTGGTGTTCACAATACAAATCAGATACAGACTCTTTAAGACTCTAGAATTTCTAAGATATGGAAGTTGTTAAAGGACTCTAAGCGAACTTTGATGTGAAACAATTTCAGCAGAGTTTTGACACTTGTAAATTGTTGTATGAGTCTTGATTGTCCAAACAACAGGTCTTCACTCCTTTATATAGAGGTGTGAAAGAAACGTTGTTGATTGCCAACACATCAAAAAAAGTCATTTGATGCTTGATCAAATCACCAATGATCTGTTGCCTGATTTGATTAATGTCCTATGAATGAGCAATTTCAAATCCATTCCAAGTCTGGAAGAACACTGTTGCAGACACAGCTGTTGTTCTTGTACTAGCAGACATAAAAACAGAGTAGTGGAGATAGTGGTTGTACACTTCATACAAATGTCCTTTTTCAACGCTCTCCAAAGAATAAGCATCCAATGCCTTCAAATCCATTTGAAATAGTTGTTTCTTTATGTTTCTAGTCTTCTCTGATGATAGGCGTAATTAAATCTTTACTTGAACAACATTTGAAGTTCTTCAGTCTTTCAGCTTCTGATGATCTTCAGAACCTCTGATGACGTCAGCTTCTGGTGAACTGCTTTTGAAGAGGTGCTTTTGATGACTTCAGCTTCTTCAGAACCGCTTGTCTTCAGAACCTCTTTCTTGCAGCACAAGCTTCCTTCTTGTTGATTCCATTGCTCTTATTTGTTCTTTAGAACCTATGCTTGAAATTAAAGACACTAAATTTTTGTCTATGGTCCTGCACACTTGAACAAATATTAGCATATACAATTGACAATTTTTAATACCTTGTTATCATCCAAACTTAAAGGGTAATGTTAAACACATTTTGTAACAACAATCTCCCCCTTTTTTGATGATGACAAACACTACTATTTAAAATGTTCAATTGTTGTTAATCTAATTAACAAGTTGGCTTTAAGGGTATGAGGTTTGTAAGCTCCCCCTGAGTCTAATAGTACTTTAAAGTGAGGTTTGTAAGCTCCCCCTGAGTTCTATCTATGTTAATTAAATTCATCATTAAAAACGAAATACTCTCAGAATAATCTCACATTAAATTAATAGACTAAGTGATGAGAAGAAGGTCTTATTAATTCAACTTGTTTAAATTAAATTAATGGGGCTCAAAGCCTATAAATAAATACTATACATCTACTCCTCCTTTTGTCATCAACAAAAAGATAAAAAAATAAAGACAAAAAGAAGAGATGACAGAAAACATAGTGAGAAAATAAAAAATAACCTTAAAACATGTTCAGAAGCAAAAAAAAAAGTAGTCAGAAGCAAAAACATGCAAACATAGTATTCAGAAGCACAAACTAAAGACAAAATAGAAAGTAAGCAAGCTAAAAATTGGTGTGCAATCTAAGGCTTGGCTTGTTTCTTCATCATATCCATCAAATCTTGTACCAAGCTGTTTGTCTTCTCTAATTGCTTCTTCATTTCTTCTTTGAACTCATTGTTACTCTTGATCAGATTTTCTTCTCTGATTCTTGTTTGCTCCTGTTGATCCAACATCTTTCTCTGAAGTTCAGCAACCAACACCTTGTGCTCAAACAAGAATTTCTTTAGTTCCTTGTTTTCCTTCTCCAAGACAGGATCATCTTCTACCTTCTTAAGAATAGGAGCATCTGAGGTCCAAATCTTTAGCTTAGTCAACCAACTGAAGTCTGGATTATCAGAAAGCACACTAGATAAGATAATGCTTGAAGCATCCATATACATAGGTGTGTCTGATAAGTATAATCTGCTCTTTTCTAGACTTTTGTTGAGCTCTACTTCTTCCAAGTTCATAGTTACTCCTTGAAACCATTGTTGAAGATCCAACAGAGCTTTGTCATGAGCTTCCAAGGACAGCTTCTGAAGCTCACACATCATGTAGTCTACTCTGCTTCTCAAAGAAGTCCAATTACTGACATATGTTGGAACAAAGGGTGTTTCACAAGCCACTTATTGAGTTTTGACAATAACAAGGTATTAAAAATAATCAATTGGATATACTAAACAATTTGTTCAAGTGTACAGGATCCATAATCAAAG
>Ga0315915_1005596_pt1 | contig 15631 bp, 9 predicted proteins | sample MpolbnodulesMG_FD_207738 | JGI IMG/M metagenome (GOLD analysis project Ga0315915, IMG submission 207738) | Medicago polymorpha root nodule microbial communities from Los Angeles, California, United States - branched nodules | ecosystem: Host-associated > Plants > Roots > Nodule | place: USA... | reverse complement strand
ACACCAACTAATTTTTATGAAAGTGTCTTTTAGCAAAGTTATAACTAAAAAGTGGAAATCATACCTTGAGGCGTGAGTTGCTAAAAGACACCTTCATGGGTGGCTTCTAGCAAAACTCACACACACACACACACATATATGACAAAGTCGATGTCATAAAATTTTAAAAACTCATGACTATTTTCAAAATCAAAATTGATGTAGTGTTTCTATTAAATAACTATTTATTTTATACGTAAAACATTGTTCAATGTTTGCACCGCACCCGTCGCAGATTTTATGTACTTATATCTCCATAAACAAATTTTTATATACATATATGAGAAAATCGATATGGTAAAATTTTGGAAACTCATGACTATTTTCAAAATATCAACATTAATGTAGTGTGTTTATTAAATAAAATTTTTCTTTTATACTTAAAACACCGTTAAATATTTAAACCGCATTCGTTGGGGATTTTATATGCTTATATATGCATAAGAAATTTTTATATGATAGTTGATATGATAAAACTTTGAAAACTCATGCTATTTTCAAAATAACAACATTAATGCAATATTTCTATTAATTAAAATTTTATTTTTTATGTAAAACATCGTTCAATGTTTGCATCGTTCCCGTGACAAATTTTAAATATTAAAAAGTCGATACAATAAAATATTAGAAACTCACGATTATTTTCAATATATAAATATCAATTTAGTGTTTCTATTAAATAAATTTTTATTTTATATGCAGAACATCATTCAATGTTTGGCGGTCGATTATAAACTTAAGAAGATCAGGAGTTTTAATAAAGACAATTATGAAATTTCTATGTACTTTAATTTTTATATATTGTTAGTAGATGTGATTATTATTCGTAATTAATTTTTTAAAAAGCAAATAAATTAGTTTGATAGTTATCCGTGAAAATTAGTTATACTTGTGATGAACATGTTGTCAATTTTTTAATAACAAATAAATTAAATTTTACAAAATAATCATTATACATCTAAAATTATTGACGAGACTAGATGTAAAATTAAATTTTAATAAGGACATCATAAAACTTAGTTTTACTTCTATATTTATGTTGAAGCAAAAACCCCCTTAAAATTGTTGCTAAATGATAAACAAACTATTCTATTAAAATTAAGATTATAATTTTATTTGGTTATTTAATGTGTGCTCTTGAGTGGATTTTATTAAGGATAGGAAAATCCAAATTTCACATTATGTTAAAGCCATGTATCCTTGGATGATTATGCTCAAGCTTTCAAGAAGAATATGATGGTAATTCATTATTAATCAAGAAACGTTAATTATTGATTTAATCCATAAAAGCATCACAAAGGAAATATATGCGCAAATGCAAGGGAAAATTGTTTTTCAATCATGTGCTAATCATTTACTAAAGATAAGGATGATGACAAAGCCCTAATTTGAATCTTGATAGCAAGCAAGCAAAAAGACATAAAGTAACATGACTTGGTGATCAAATATGCAAATATAATTAATTAATGATGTCTTGGAGACAAAGAAATGCAAGGACAAGTACAACAATGCATCTTGGAGAACAAGTAAGAAAAAAGTGGTATAGAGAAAAACTTTTTACTGTTGATGTACTTTTCACTGTTCATACACGCTCCTAGAAAAAGACAAGCTCACACTCTTAGTATTAAAATTTGAGGTCGAGGCTGACAAGCTTAAGCTCAACGTACAAAAGAATGGGACAATGACAATTTTGCTATTCCTATCAACAGCAAGGGTGTCTACACAAGAATGATACAACTGCAAGATATTGAAGGATGAAGGCTGGCTATGAATAGAAGCAGCTTTCTCTCAATAAAGAAATCATGAATTTGACAAACAATCACAAGTCTACATACAAGTGAAAAATTCATCAATCAATCTCAATATCAAATACTCTTACAATACTCAATCATATTTTCGGACCACCTTCTTAAGAGTATTACAAACTACAATCACTCATTCTCTTAATAGCTTGAAAGTTGTAATTAGATCCAAACATCAAATCTCATTTTGATTGTATATCCTCAAGCCTGTAAAATCTTTAGTGATAGTGTAAGCTTGTTGAAGCTAATAATATCAGTAGTGTAACCCTGGTGAGACTAAGAGAATACATAGTTGTATAACCTCAAGCTCTTCAAAAGCTCGAGTGTTAGTGCAAGCCTAGTGAGGCTTAGAGAATACATATTGTTTTGCACATTGGAAAGAGGAGGAAGAAACTCCTAAGAACTAGTGGATAATCTCACAAAAGCTGTGGGACTGGACTAACCTATATTGGGGGAACCAGGATAACTTCTCTGTGTGTTCTCTCTTAAACTCTACTCTTTACTTTTCACGTTATTTATTTTAGTATTGCATATTTGTTATTGTGTTACTAATCATCTTACTCCAAGTAAAGTCTTGAGAGTCTAAATTCTTAAAGAGGACAGATAAATTTTTAAAGGGTCACTATTCAACCTCCCTTCTAGTGACATTTACTTCAACTTCAATTCATAGGTCAAATACCATTTTTGGTCCGTTTAGTTTGATAAAATTTTCAAGTTAATCCTTTAAGTTTCGAAAATTTCAATTAGGTCTTTTTAGTTTGACAGAATTTCCAAGTTAGTCCTTTAAGTTTCCAAAGTTTCAAATAGGTCATTTTAGTTGATAAACTATTTCACCGTTACCCCTGCTGTCAGTTTCCGTTTGACTGATGTTAATGTAACCATTAAGTTGTTGACTTGGATCAAAATGATGTCTTTTAAAAGATCGAAGGTGTCAAAACGATACATTTAATGGTCATAAATGAACATTTATAGTGCTAGAAAGACAGTTATTTACAACAACAATGTCTTTCAAGCACTATTAAAGGACATTTATAGTGCTAGAATGATCATTTGTGGCGATTAAGCGTAACGTTTTGACACCCTGAAACTTTTAAAAAGACAATGTTTGATCCAAGTCAACAACTTAACGGCTACATCAGCATCAGTTAATTATTAACCGACAACAAGGATAACGGTGAAATAGTTTACCAACTAAAATGATCTATTTAAAACTTTGAAAACTTAAAGGACTAACTTAAGAATTTTATCAAAGTAAAATGACTTAATTGAAACTTTTGAAATTTCAAAATTTAAAAGACTGACTTAAAAATTTTATCAAACTAAAAAGATGAAACGTGATTTCACCATATTTATGTATCACCATATTTATGTAATAAAGTTACTAGACTAGATGTGAAAAGCAATTTTCACCTATATAAAACAAAACCCTTTTTCAATTCACTCTCACTTTGCATTGAATCTCGTTGCTACTACTTGCCTTCAATCTCCTCGCCTCTCTTAACACAGGTAAACTCATTCAATCGATCTCTTCTTCTTCAATTTAAATTCACAAAACCCTAAATTCGATGTTAACAATAGGTCAATTTTTTTTGCATAAATCAGTTAAAGATGATCGCGAATCTGTGTTTTTTTTAAGGTTTTTTCATTATTTATTGATTTCAAGTAAAAAGATTGAATTTTTCGGTAATTTGTGTTAATGGGTTTTTGCTTAATCATTGTTATAGCTTATCTTCCTAATTTGAGTTTTTCTTTGGGGGTTTCGCAATTTAGTTGCAGTGATTGATTTCAATGTGAAAAATTGATTTTTTTTGGTGATTTATGTTGATCGTTGTTATGTTATGTGTTTTGTGAAGTAGAAGAAAAAAATGGCAGTTACACTCTATAACCTTAAGGCTGAATCTGGGTTGAAGAAGCTTGATGAGTACCTTCTTACACGCAGTTACATCACTGGGTAGGTTTTTTTTTTTTTTTCTTTTCATAATTGATTGTTTATTTATTTGTTTTATTTATTTTTATGTTTCTTATGAATTCTGTTTTTATTTGATCTGTTTAGGTACCAAGCTTCAAAGGATGACATCACTGTTTATGCAGCTTTGCCATCAGTTCCATCATATGAATATGGGAATGTTGCTAGGTGGTACAAGCACATTGATGCTTTGTTGAGAATTGTGTAAGTTCCCCTTGCCATCTATTTTTTTTGGTGGTGGTCGGGATTTGAACCCCAGACCTTGCATATATTATGCATTGTCCATGCTAACTGAGCTAAGCTCAAGGGAACGTTCCCCTTGCCATCTTTGTCAATTATATGTGAACATTGTAAACTAATTAGAAATTAGTAATTCAAATGACTTGTATTCGTTATGGAATTATCTTTGTCAAATTTTAATTGAGTTTTGTGACTGTAGTGGTGTTTCTGGTGAGGGATCTGGTGTCACTGTGGAATCTTCTCTTGTGGCTGAAGAGACTGTTGCCACTCCTCCAGTTTCTGACACAAAGGCCGTGGAAGCTGAGGATGAAGATGATGACGATGTTGATTTGTTTGGTGAAGAGACTGAGGAAGAGAAAAAGGCAGCTGAGGAACGGGCAGCAGCTGTGAAGGCATCTGGCAAAAAGAAAGAGAGTAAGTTTCTGTTGTATCTCCTATCCTCATAATTATTTGCAATCTGGTTGGGCATCAATTTAGAGTATTGGTTTTCTGCTGATTGCATTCTCAGGTGGGAAATCATCTGTATTGTTGGATGTGAAGCCATGGGATGATGAGACCGACATGAAGAAGCTTGAAGAAGCAGTGAGATCTGTTCAGTTGGAAGGGTTGTTTTGGGGTGCATGTATGTTATTTGTCTATTAACAATTTTTATTTTTTGGTCAATTAATATTTGCGCATTTCAACTTTCTTGATTGTTTTCATTCTAATTCTAATATATGTTGTATAATATATCGTATGGTTCTGAATAACAAGTTTCAGTTTATTGTATACTATTTTTCAAGGCTATGTCTATGGTGCACACAAATAAGATATTGGTGTACTATGCATAAGTTTGTTTTCCACTATTGGGTCAATAAGTCTCTTCATATCTCGCTTGATCTAATGGTGGAATGTTTTATCCAATAGTGAAATATCTTATTTTTCAATTGTAAAAGAGAGACTATTTTCAAATGCTCGAATGCGTAAAAATATACATTAGTCTTTGCTATTAATTTTATTTGTTTGTTTTATTTATCTATACTAGCTATCTCTGATTCTGATATTAGTTTATTGCTTTCATAGCCAAACTTGTTCCTGTTGGGTACGGTATCAAGAAACTTCAAATTATGCTTACTATTGTGGATGATCTTGTTTCCGTTGACAATATGGTTGAGGATTATCTTACTGTTGAGCCCATCAATGAGTATGTCCAGAGTTGTGACATTGTGGCCTTCAATAAAATCTGTAAGTAATTTTCAGATTTTATTTGTCTGTTGGTTTTATAATTTTTTTCCTTCTCTTAAGCTGCATATCTTAATGCCATATCATATTCTTTGGTGCAGAATCTTACAATTCTTATGACATGAAGATCATGGTAGGGGGCAGAAATTGCAATTATTAGAAATGACAATCAAGGATACTATTATCCTATGATGAGATTTTTGTTTTTGGGAAACCTACTTGTTGTTGCTGTCATTTTTGTGATACTGTCTTTGTGATTTCATCCATTATCTGGAATGTGTTATAATTATTCAAACTTTGAGAATTGAAGGTGTGTTGTGTTTTTTAAACTCTTATTCTTGTCTTGCACAGACTCTTTGAATCATGTGACATTAAAATTTCATGGTGTCCTCTAACTAACCCTGGCAATGCAAATTACCCTAATGTTTCAAAAACATTAAAAATAACTTTACGTAACAAAACAGTAGTTAATGTTGCAAATTAAGTATGCTCTGTCCGGTTTTTAAGTTTAACACTTTGTTTGGTAGAAGAGAAATGCTGAAGAGAGAGATATCAAAGAGAGAAATAGTAGAGAAACTTGGCATTTTCTCTTGTTTGGCACACACATGAAAGAGAGAAGAGAGACAAATCTGTGGTAGGGCCCACGTGTTTTTTCTTCTCTCCAAAACAGCAGAGAAAGGTGTGAGAAGTTGTTCACTTTGGTATTTTTACTTTTTTGCCCTTTAATTTGTGCTGTAGTGCGCAACACAGTACGCCTATGCTTTTGTTATTATATCATGTGACTTTTTTTTTCTTGGGTTTATTTAATTAATATTAATAAACCATTAATTATTTTATTGATTAAAGTATAATTAAGTACCAAACAATACCTCAAGTCTACTTTATTTCTCACATTTTTCTCTTTTTCCTTACTCTCACCTCTTTCTCTCTTCTTATTTTTTTTCTTGCAACCAAACACACCCTAAGTGAAAAGTTAGATGTATCTAGATAACTAATTTCCTTAAGTTCCCCAAGATAACTAACTAAAATAGCTTGTAACTTTTACGAGAACAAATTAACATGCACGAGTGTTTATTGTAATAAGCATTTGTGCGAATAAATTGTTTATCCAATCAGTACCCTAAGTCCAAATTTGTAATAAGGTGCACATTTAAACTGTTTTTTTTATTCCTAGATAAAACTCATTGCACTTGGATGAATGTTAAGATATCTCTTTCAACTTAAAAAAAAGTCACGAGTTCGAATCCAATAATGGGAGCGCAACAATGATAAATTTCTTGAGGGTGAGTTTTGTCACTCGTTGCGATCCTACCCAACTTGAAAGATTAGTTATCCACTGTTGCGCGAAACACTTGTTTCACAAAAAAAAAAAAAGCACTTAAGTTGAATAAGAGTAGTCAATAGCGCGCTGTCGCCTTCTATCTTTGTTGAAGTTCCATCTATCTTCCTCTGTTCTTTGTTCTCTTGTGGCTTCTGTCCAATTTTTTCCTTTTATTGTCAAGTTTTTTTTTCCTACTCTATTTTCGTCTATCTTCCTTTGTTTTTTTTACTGCCAGTATGTTCCTTGTTTATTCTTTTTCTCTCTTTTATTGTCTTTTCTTTTATGGTTCCTTTGTTCTTTTTTTTCCTTTTCATATTTTATGTTCGGTATCAGTTAAGCCTTTAGATGGAAACTAAACTTCAGTTAATGTTTTTAGTGGAGGTTTTGCCGTATTTTTTGTTTATGGTTGTTTTGTTTCGGTGGTTTTTTAGAAGTTACGACTACATGCAGCATCCTTGTACATGTATCTCCGTCTCTATGCGTCTTGCTGAAATGTAGTATCCATAAATTTTGCTGATTAAAAAAAAAAAAAAAGTTAAATACAGATAGACATATCTACTAAAAGTATATTCCTATGGGATCATTTCACTTCTCCATGTGCTTCTCCATCTTACATTTTGTGGACAATTGTTTAGTCCAAGTTTGGTCTGTCATCTTACCATGTTACATGTCCTAGTTCTAAAGTTTTTTCCTGTTCAAAGTTCAGGAAACCATATGAGACACCATATATGATTATCTCTATCTCTCTTTAATTTTTTATTTTCTACAATTTACATTTAAAAAATACAAAAAAAAAAAAAAGGAACATTCAACCAAGGGAAGGGAAAAGGCGAAAACAAAAAATATATGAATAAAAGAATGAGCTTTTACACAATGAATGATGAATGAATCTACAAATATACCATTCAGTGCACAAATTTAAGCAATAAAACCTTAATCAACACGATATGCACGGATCACAGTTCACCCTGGCGACGTCCAGAGGGAAAAGGAGCACTAAACCTAGCTGAAAAACTGTGCGGCAAGTCGTCATCTTCACTCTGAGCCCCACTACTGAAGTTGAGAGCATAGCTGTGTTCATCATATTGGAACTTACCCTTCTGTTGCTTCTTACCATACATGCTAATCTTTCTAATGAATGTCTTCCACTTAGGACCTGCAATCACTTCTGAAACCTCCTTCATCTTCCTCAACTTGCACACCCACCAAGAATCTTCCCTTTGCTCCAGCAGACCTTTACCTTCATCATTGCCTTGCCCCCATTTCAACCCACAAACACGAAAGCACCCATACCCACATCCACTAGCCTCTTGGTGATCATTGAAATCTTCTCTACTGTGTTCCACCGCCTCAACCAATGGGCTTCCCTCAAAAGCAGCCATATTTTCAGAGAAATAATACCAAGTTTTTAGAGTTAGAGTTGAGGGGCTTTATTTGTTCAGATTCTTTTGTAGGTGACAATCATTAAAAAGGAGAGAGATGCAAGGGAGATAATGACAAAGAAAATGAAGCTACAACTGTCTTAAAAAATCTTCAACCAAAAATAATATTAATAAAAGGGAGTATAGCTTTTTAATCTACACGCAAATAAAGCATCCTATGAAGTTTGATAATGCAAACAACACAATCATTACACGATGTATCTGGCATTTGGCAATTTCAATTGCCAGGTCGGTAGCTCAAGAGACGGCAATATATAATTTAATATAAGAATAGAAAAATGATATAAAATATTCTACCAATTTTTTTTTATATAAAATATGGATTCCATTTAAAGAAGGATAAAGCAGACTCCAACGGTAAGCTGTGTCACGTTCAGCTGTTGGTGGCTCCCACGTAATTGATAAGAACAAAGAAATTTAATTGCCTGTGTGGCCACAAGTCAAACCCAGTAGTGGTATTTGTTAAAGAAAATAAATGGTCTTTGGTTAGTACTTAGTACAGTAACACAATCAATAATCACTTTAAACATGGGACAACAGCAACAAATGCAAACATAGTTAAAAGTGCTGCTCCTCTTTACAATATAAATTTTTACAAGCACCGTAAAAAATTTAGAATACTAACAAACATTTTTCTTTTTCTTTATCTTTTTTCTTTTCTAGTAATGACCTTGAAGTGTATTACAAGAATAGGTAGTAGTAGTACTAGACAACCTGACTCTTATTAACAACCATAGGTTACCTTCTGTCTTCTGACACTTACAAGACCTTCATAAGGCAAATATTGCCAATTGGATGGGAAACACAAACCATTGACGGATATAGGATTCAGCATCTCACTCCTGCAGTTGTAGGAAATTATTTCTGCACCTGATTCTGAGATGAAGCAGGCTGCTGCTGTTGATTTTGTCCTTTGGGAGAGATCTTGGTTGCCATGGAACGTAAATCATTGGCAATCTCGGTAAATGAAGGTCTTTCTGATGGTTCTGAAGACCAGCACCTCTCCATCAGCACTCTCCATTCTGGATCACAAGATTCCGGAACTGGAGGCCGCAAAGTGTTGTTCACAATGCCACCTGAATTATGTTTGGAAAAATCCACAGCTCAATAACCAAAAGCTAATATAACCTGACAGTATAGTATGGATTTAGCCTTTGGATTACCTATGATGGCCCCATAGTGCAAATCAGCATACGGCTCTTCTCCAGTGAGCAGTTCCCACATGACAATACCAAATGAGAACACATCAACCTGGGAGAACAAATATTAGAAGAAAACTAGTTTAGATTTAGAGAATGACAAAATGTGCAGAAATCATTAAATAAATTAATGTTTAAGATGAGTTAGATAAACCTTTTCTGAAACAAGGCTACTACTCCCATTCAGGAGTTCAGGTGCCATCCAAGGTAGGGTTCCTCTCACACCACCGGATATTAGAGTCTGGCATTTTACTTTGGACAGACCCAGGTCTCCAACCTGGTATCAGAATCAACATGTGAATAACTGGGATATGGAACATAATACATTCAGTTGCTCTGCTGAAAGTAGAACTGTTTTGATTGTGACAGGAAGTACTATATACCCTAAAACCAGTTTAACAAAACTGAAAATAAGATGGTTCCTAATGTCGCAAAGGTGGAACTAATTTTAAATCGTTAGTAGATCATGGTGTCAATTGCATTGAATATGTAAACAAGAAAAATAAGGATGAGGCATAGACAATAGGCATATTTAAGCCAGTAAAACTAACAAACTGCAGATATGGTCGGTAAACAGAACAATCGGATACTGCGCAAAAACATCTCAAATTACTTATATACTTCATGTCAGCCAGTATCAGGTGACATACACCAATGATGGTATGGAGTATTATCAATAAGTATAATCCTCAGGGGCCAGTAAAGTCACTTCCATCGTATTCAGGTAGATAGTGAACCCAAAACAATCTTCAATAAATCCCATTGTATTCGATTTGGGAATGCAATTATTCAGTATCAGCTTGGTGGTGGATAGTGGGAGAAGAGAGGCTCGAGAACATTCTTGTATCTTCATTGTAACCTAGTATTCGATTTGTGAATACAGGTATCACATATTCAGAGGAAAATGCCAAAGTAATACTAGTCTGTTTCTAACACGCCGTTGAACCCCACGAGATGCCTAATAGGAAAGGTAATTTTTTCTATTTAAGTGTGAAACAATCATTGGATATGATAAGATCTTATCAGACTCATCCTATTATTCAATTTATCATTATCTCATCATGGCCACCAAACGACTCGTTAACTCTACACAGACATTTCTATGATATAGGAACATTAGTATATTACGGTTCAGCGGAAAATCATTGGTGAATGCTAATAAGTACCTAATTAGGATGTAGTGAAAACTCCAAAATTCAAGATTTAACAATAAATTTCAATTTTTTGTGTTAACCCCCACAAAAGAAAAAAAACACTAAATTTCAATTTTTTTGTGGGAGAGCTATGCATCTTCAAGCCTGACTTATACTTGATGCATTTATTAGTAGTTGTGTATTCCTAGCGGCGCTGTAGGGAGAACACTGCAAATCTGTGATGAGAAATTGCAGATTAAACTCTAATGTAATAAAGGACCATTTTGAGTGATATAGTACTATCTTTTTTTTGTATATATCAATCATGACTACCTAGACCTTGAGTACAGCTAAATAAGTATTAGTCTTTAAATTCGCCTTTCTGATGATTCAAATTTCTTAAATCCGACAAAAGCAGCAAATTGTAAATGTATCTCATCATGCTCCTCCAAGAAAAGCCACCTCAACATATCCCTAACACTAGTATCCAATCACCTTCTCAAAAAGTACAGAACATGGGTTATATGTTGTCACACTCTGAACTTTCACACCATTGAATTGTTAAGAGCCTTAGAGTATATTGAAGTTGGTTCACTAATTTGGTGCACTAGTTGTTCAGCTCCTTATATACAAAATGATGTGATGAATGTCTAACACAGATGAATGCTGCAGAACAATATTTTAAATATAATATTATCACATCGGAAACATTTAAAACCTTGCATATTGGGCGGTGTGGATCACGAAGATTCACAAGCAAGTTGTCACTTTTCAAGTCGAAGTGCACAATGTTTTTTCCATGGAGGTACTCCATGCCAAAGGCCACATCCATTGCAATCATAAGGCGCTTGCGCTTGTCAAGATTCCTGATATGATCAAAAAAAGATGCAAACGTTTATAATATGAAACAGTGATACATAAAACCAGGGTAATGCAAAATAGCCAACAGGTAGAAGTGTGTGCATGCACGACATACACATACCTTCCATTCTTCTGGCAGGCATTTCTTAGAGAACCATTAACCATATACTCTGTTACTGTTGCCACAGACCCTCCTGGGCCATCAAGAACAACACCATAAAAAGCTACCACGTTTGGGTGGTGCAAGTCAGCAAGCTTGATTGCTTCATTCCAAAAATCAGCTCTCTGCTTGATGCATAAACCGTGAACAATGTAAGCTAGTTTACTGATAATGAAGGAAACTATGAGACAATGGAAATCAAAATGAATAATAATTCCTAATGAGAAACAGACCAAACGCTCTTGCTCTGAAGGCTTTCCAGCAAAACACCTATCATTGATCCGCTTTATTGCAACATCGGTACCTCTCCACTTTCCATGATACACAGTCCCAAAGGTCCCAGAACCCAATTCTACTAGCTCTTCAAGGTCACTATTTTTAATAATCTAGCCACATTCCCACAGCAAGGTTTTAGTTTAGCAGGGAAAGCAATTTTAACAGTAAAAAACATACAATAGAAAACATTCAACCTGTAACGATCCAACATCTGATGCTGGAAAGCCAAAATTTGCTTTCTCTGACAGATTGCTTTTGTCATCCTAAGGAGGAAAGAGAATAATTCTATTTAGAACAATAATAAATTCACAACTAAGAAGGCAAGAATATGAGAGGAAGAAACATTTTATTTTGGAGACAGTTCCTGCAATTGCAAGAATGAAAAAAATAATATAAATAGAAAGGGATGTCAGTCACCTGAGCTTTTTCTTTACAGTGTACATCTAGTAGATTATTTTGAACATCTCCATCTTCAATGTTTTCATGAAGGGACACATCTCGGGCATGTAAGTCAGGATTTGAAGTGCTTGAGTGCAAAACAGATGCAGCTGAACTTTCAGCAACAGCTTGAAGTTGTTGGTCTTCTGGTGATCAATGAAGAAACCAAAATACAATGAGTATGGAATACGAGATCTAAACTATTTATGATTGATAAGGATAACTGATATGTAAGACTTTAACAATTTACGGACCCTTGGTATATCGTGCTTCTTCTAATGTCGAATTATGTTTGAATGTCTGATAGAGACCATCATTCAATTGACCATCAAACTTTTGTTCAACACTGTTACCTGAATTCTCACCAAACTGATCCATATAAGGATAGGTTTCTTTCTTTAATGTGACTTTGTCAGGTCTAGGTGGTGGATAGTAGGTACCGTGTATATTCCATGGATCCTGATTGCTAAAAAGTGAGTTTGAAGAATCCTGCACATGTGCAAACCCAACAGGTTGCGAAATTGAAGATAAAACTGCATCATCCTTTTGATGGTTTCCATTCTTCGATTGAGGATTTGTTCCAGGACTTCCCCAAACAGGCGAGTGCGCAACCTCATTGTACTCCACTGGCCTGGATTTATTACCATATGAAACTTCTACAGTGGGATTAGGAAGAGTATCCACCATCTTAATTTGATTTCCATCAGCAATCAATTTTGACCTGCCAATGTTATCCAAATCCACCCCTTTCTTCTCTATAGCATGCTGAGTACTATAATCAAAATTATCATTATTTACAAAAGTTTCAGGATTGCTTTTCTTGAGGTCGTTCCCTCCATCAATAGGTTTGAGCAGGTCCTGTGCAATCCAATTCTCCACAGCATCTGCTTTTGAAATTGTATTAGCAAGCTCATTAGTATATTCTGTTGATGATTCTTGAACCCTACACACAGAATTTTCAACTGATGTGCCACCAACTAAAGGTATTTCATTAACAGGCGTATTCAAGACCACATCTTCTTTGGCCCAGGTTTCAACTGGCACCATGTGCTGACGGGCGAAATCATCTAGATAAGACAGTGGTGCTGTTCCTGTAAGCCCGTCCCCTGACGACTGTTTTTCACCTGTTCTTCCAACCATTTCCGGGATAATCACTGCATTTCTGGGATGATCAGGCCTATTTCTCTCACCTTCAGCCTCGAGAGGAAGACCACCCGTGTCACCACACGGTATAATGTCCCTGGGTCTGGTCCCAACTGCTTGTTCAACATTAACATTGCCTTCCTTCACTTGTGCAGTCACCGACACCCTGTTTGTTGGTTGAGCTCTTAAATTGTCCTCTACCGGGAGACTGTTGTAACTTGGCATTGAATCAGGAACTGAACCGGCACAGCCATTATGCTGATCCTGAACCACTGGATCTGAATGAGCATGAGGCAGTTTTTTCTGACACATAAAACAATCCTCTACTCTTTGAGGGACCATTACTGGTTGTTGAGGTAACATTCCATCATGATAAAAAACATGCTCCGAAGGAGAAATTTGAACCCAACCATAATTACCTCCGAAAGGGACTTGAACTGGATATGCTTTGCAACTTTGCTCAGAAATAAGCTGGTGGTGCATCCTTACCCCTGAAGTATTTTCGTCATAATATTGCTCAAAACCGTTTTGTTGCCCGTGTATGACTGGTCGTGGTTGAATAACACTTGGTCTTATACCGGCATGAGAAGATGGCTGAGTCATTGTCACATGCAATGCAGGGATTACCTGTTGAGATGTAAAACGGGCAGTATTATCATGAAAATAATGCTGAGAGTAGATAGTCCCAGGCCTACCTACAGGCTGGGGACTTGGGAATCTCATGTGGGCAGGCATTGGGACATAATCTGCATGGTTCAGAACTTGTTGTCGAGGATCAGTGAATGCCTGCAAAGGTGCAGATGGTGGAATTTGCATTCCAGACTGCTGCAAGCCAAATGGCTGTTGGGATAAAGTAACAGGCACCAACTTCTCTACCTCAACCTCATTCTGCAAAGGTGGAGGCTGAGTTGGAGCTGAATTAGCCACAGGTATGCCCAATGAAACTGCAGAAACATTTGAGCATACCGATTCAACAGGATCAGAAACCATAACATTTGCAGCTGTAGCGTCATGAGATGCAACGACATTCGCATCGGGTGATAAAGTGGTGGACATAGGTAGGACATTAGCATCAACTTGAGCAGCATTTGTGCTATCAGGAGCCTCGAACCCACTCAAATCAGAATTTTGAGTAGATGCTGCACTTGTAAGACTCCCTTTCCTTGTGAGTTTGTTTCCATCAATCCTCTCAAAAATTCCATTCACTGCTTCAACATATTTCTGCCCACCATCATTTAAATTTGCAAACTGTATCAGACCTGAAGGATCCAATTCGGAAGCAGAAAACAGAAAAACCCTTAACTTAGGAGAACCATCTTTAGACCTCTGAATCAACCTTTCATACTCCTCTATCATATTATCAAGATCATCGGCACAAGAAACCGAGACCAATGCATCAAGATCCTCACCAGGAAGCTGATATTTAATGACAACAGGTTGGCCAAAAGTATCAACCATCTTTTGCATCAAATCATTAAAACTCACATCTCTCTTAACACTTATTATCCTAGTCTGCCCACCAACATACCTCAACATTCCATCACTAGGTCTAGGATAAATCCTCCCACCATAACTACACATAAACTTCAATTTCCGCCCCGAAACGGAATCATCCCCGCTGTTTTCACTCGCCTGATCAACCCGCTGGCTAGCGGATTGATTAACATGATCAGAAGGAGTTCCAATCAACCCAACACCACCATTACCAATCACTCTGCTACCATACTGAATACTATTATTACTATTACTATTACTGTTACTATCCAAAGCATTACCAGTAGTAACCCAATTACCCAAATTCAAAGGATAACCATTAGCAGTTGCAACAAAACTACCTGAAAGATCAACGGCATTACCACCAGCAACACGATTGGGGAAATTAAACCCAACATTAGGGTTCAAAGGTGGATGAGGTCGAATACACCATGTTGTAGAAGAACCACCACCAGAAGCAACATTTCCATATCCCACTCCAACCAACCCACTTTCAGGATAATAAACCGGAACCGCCGCACCGGAACCTACATTAACCGACTCATCCGATCGGATAACGTTCGCCGGTGGTGGCAGCATAGTTTTAGGGCTAGAAGTTTGATCAAACGCCATGAAAACCTAGAAACAGAAAAGCAGAATTGAAAACCAAACCCTAGTCAAATTTGAGCAAAATGAGGAGAAAAATGGAAGAATCATACCAGAAAGTGAAAAGACGGTGAAGTGTGTGAGAGTGATGATGTAGTTGAAGTCGGTGATTTTCGAAAGAAGACAAAATCGAATACGCGTTGAATCAATCAATCACAGAGTTTTCTTCTTCTTCTTCTTCTTGTTCAGTTAATGCTACTGAAATTGAATTTTATTTACAAAATAGAATAATCTATTTTATGAGAAGAAAA
>Ga0315915_1005591_pt1 | contig 15645 bp, 11 predicted proteins | sample MpolbnodulesMG_FD_207738 | JGI IMG/M metagenome (GOLD analysis project Ga0315915, IMG submission 207738) | Medicago polymorpha root nodule microbial communities from Los Angeles, California, United States - branched nodules | ecosystem: Host-associated > Plants > Roots > Nodule | place: USA... | reverse complement strand
TGCAACAAAACTTGTAAGAAAATCAAATTATTAAGGGAAATAATAGGTAGCAAATTCGAACTTTAAATTCCTTTTGTTCACATAGGCTGTGAAATGAAAGGACTTCTCTGAGAAATAATAACGTGTGCTGAACTTATAAATATGAGTCCGGTCGGTATTTATCTAGTACTTCTCTGCGAGATATATACAGGATGATTGAATTAAGGGCAAAATAGGAAATTCAGGGGGCACAGAAGATTTTTGGGGGGCCGATAAAGCAACGTTCTTATAGTAAAAGCATCCCTCATAAATTGGAATCAAATCAGGCCCATAAAAATATGTTTTATTTTTATTCTTCTGCGCGAAATCGTGCTCCGATTTTGTCAGATCGTGCTCCGATTTATTACGAATGGAAAGTGCCAATTCTGATCCAAAAATCGTACTCCAATTTTTCAAATCGTGTTCCGATTTTGACAGCTTCAGCAAACTTCAATTTCTTCAATTTTAAGTCACTTTCACAACAATAATTGCAACCGTTATATAAAAATTTAGTGGTCTTCACATTAGTATTGCAGCCGTAAATGTGGCTCATCGGCCATATTTGTCTGCATTTTTCCGCAATATAAAGGCTTACAAGGTGACTGCAATTACAGTCCCTATATCACCGTTGCACCCTTTTCACAAAGTATTCTTTTTTGTTTCGGAGAAAACCATAAAGTTCTTGGTGTGTGGATAATGTGCTATGAAAAATAATATATGAATTCAATTAGATAAGAATGTATGCAACAAAAATAGTAATATTGCAAATTCAATTATATGGTACTGGAAATAGGACATTATCATGATCTCATCCACTAATTGTATGATTTATCAACATGTTAATTTCTTTAACCTTATATTTTATTTTCTTCACATTACCTCGCTATAAAGTCAACCCGACCTAGCGGGTTAAAACTTGATTGTTGTTGTATTACCTCTCTATAAGGAAAGAACATTATCTTCTTACATTTCATGTACCTTTGCAGAATAGTGAAGCGTTGAAGATTCAATTATTAATTTGTGTCCCTATCCATGATTTTAATTTAATGTTTATCAAGCATGTGAAAACTGAAAATCCATTAATTCCAGTTATTTTCAATTACAGTATATATTGTCCTTGAGAAAATAAAAAACTCATCATGTTAATTTGGTGCCACAAAAGTAGCTACTATGTTATTTCAAGTGAAGGTCCACTATTTCGATTAAGACATTATTTAAAGCTCCTTTTACATCCTTCAAAAAAAAAAGCTCCTTTTACATATGATGTACTAATCTAGGATTTCCCCCATTTATTGTCGTATCATGTAATAATCTAGACAAAAAGAAAAAAAAAACCCTACTTTTGAAACATTCCCCTTCTTTCTCTTAACCAAAGAATATGATAAATATTGCATTAGCCATCCAATCATCATCTAGAATTGTTTCCTTTCATTTGATGAAATGTCCTTGTTGTAAAAATAAAAGGATAAGATTAATATTGCATTAGCATCCAATCATCATCTATAACTATTTTGTTGTGAATTCATTTAAAATCATACCAATAACTTAATGTGTGGAGCAAATTAATCAAGCAATCAAATTAACGCGTGTGACAATTATAATTCAAGCAAAAATAATATCAGCAAGAGAGGAGAGAAAAAAACACAAGAAAATTTGTTTATCCAGTTCGGTCCAATACTGACCTACTCTGGGGGGAGAGAGCAACTCTCAGTTCCACTATAATGATGAGTAACTTTACAAAAGATTCTAAAAGGGTTACAAAAATTAGTCTTCAAACATAATTCTACCAAAAGTCCTAAATCTCTTCCCGTGACTACGAGACTCAATCCTAATAGTGTTTCTCCAAGACGAATCAATGGCGATTCAATCCCAACCCTAATGTTTGTTGCCAAGATAATTCTCTACAAACCCTAGTTTTAGTGTTGGCTTCTAATCCTTGTTTTTCTACTCTCTACTCCTTTTTTCCATCTGATACAAGGTATGTATTTATAGAGAAATAAAACCCTCAAAATTAGGAATAATTCTCACGCTGAAAATACGTTTTTTATTTTTCTCCTTTAGCCCAAAATCGTGGTCCGATTTCGGCAAATCATGACCCAATTTTGGCAGAATTATGATCCTTAATTTTTAGTCAATTCTCAGCATTTCTCCACCTTGACTATAAAAAATAATTTATAAATATGTATTTAACTTTAAAAAATAATGCCCATAAATTATGCAAGTTGTATAATGTATTCTTAAAGAAAATGTGTATCTTGCTAAATGCTAACGTACACTTTTGCAATATCAAGGGGGTGTATTATAGTATTCCCCTTAATTAATTTATAAATACATATTTAACTTTAAAAAATAATCTCATAAATTATGCAAGTTGTATAATGTATTCTTAAAGAAAAAAAACCTCACTTTTTTGTACGACCAAATTTTTTATACAAAAGAATTCCATATATGCACACACATCTACTCAAGAGCTAATAGAATAGATTAATTTAACAAATCAAAAACAACTTACCATTGTCAAAATTAGGTTTTGTGACTTCTAAATTGTCTCCCTAAGTTCATATCTATATCTATGAATAATTTACTAGTATTGTAAAAAAAAATTAAGGGATTTACTAGTATTGTAAATTAAAAGCAACATATATATTTATTGGGAGTCAAATTTTTTAGTATTTGTTATGGGAGTCAAATTTCTTAGTATTTTGTTTGTGTCTCATCACATTAAGGAAGACCACCCCTCAAAAAAGTTTGAAGCTATTGGCTGAAACTATGAGATTTTATTTGCAAACGAAAATTTGACCAAAATAAATGTATATAAGGTGAGTTATTATTTTCATTTAACATGTAAAACATGTCTTAACATACATTTTTGTTAATTGATGAAATAAAAAAAAAATCAAATGCAGATTGTATTAGTGTATAACCAATTTAGAGTTGGTTAGTTGTACATTAGAAAAATAACAAAGATGCCACCTGATACATAATGAAATTATGGTCCCACAAATTAAAATGGGACCCATACAATAAATCTCTATTACATGCATATTTTAAAGTTTTTGTTTATTGATGGGGATAACAATGAAAAGGATGAAGTTCATAATTGGACGTAGTTTTTTTTTTAGGGATAATCGAAAGTAGTTTCTTTTATGACAATTTATATATTTATTCCATAGTTATTTGCTTTGTTTTAAGAATTAATCCCTATACATGTGAATCAATTAGGACATTACTGTTTCTTTTTTATCAATGCTCAACCCTAATTTTTTTTACCACATATCATGTGTTAAGATAACCAATATCTCTATTAGAATAATTATTAAGTAGTAAGTAATTGTTTCTTGAGATGCAAGATCCTCGAGGTCCAAGTTTCTTAATGAGAGGGACTCGAATAGATGGAGAAGATCTTGACTATGAGGATTAAGATTTAATCTTTGTCTGATAAAAATACTCATATTTAATGTCTTGACTCGCCTCAAATATAATTAGCTCAAGTGGAAAGATTTTATGGGTAACAAAAAAGAAATATTATTTTGAAAATTGCATATGCATTTTCATTTTTGTTTATGTGAAAAGGTATATTCAATTTCTTAAGAGCACATCTCAGCAAGTTTTTTTATTTATTTTTATTCTTATTTTTTTTATATATCTCTCAAGTGGAGGTATTCCTATTCAACACAGACACAACCCCTCAAAACCTATTTTTATCACGGACGGCAAATCAAAATAGTCTATCCCGTTTAGTTTTGCTTTTGTTTTAACCCGTTGAAAATGAGACTTGATTGTTGTAACAACTTAATCGATTGAGTTAAACTATCACTCGCCCACCACTTGGGTGGCCGACAATTAGTGTGTCAAAATTTTATTTTATTTTTCATTCACATAAATCATAAAAGCCTTAATTAGAAGTTGTTATACAAAAAAATAAAATAAAATTTTTAGTCATTCACATGATTTGTTGCTATTGTTAAAAAAAAACTCTTCATCAACATAACTAACAACAACAAACTAATAATTGGTGTAATAATTCACATGATTTCTCAATAAAAACTGACAATTTTTTTTGGAACTAATCTACAAGCTAGTAGCCAATCCATATGCTTATTCAACAAGTTAAATAAAATTGACCAACTTAAAATATCGAACTCAAAATCTCTACACAATTCGCCTAAAATAGCGAGTAAAATAAGTCAACCTAAAATTTTACCACCCAATTTTTTTATTTTGTTGGTCAAGACCACCTCAACTTTTATTATCTCAGAATAAGTAATAAAGCATCATGGTTGGAATTTTATTTAATGTCATTTAATACTAATATATTGATGGAAAATTACCTCGAATAGGAAGGAAAAGAAAAAGACAAACATAAAGAAAAGAAATAGCAATTACACACCAAAAAACACTACAAACTCACACTCACACACTTTGGTTTTGGTCTCTCTCTCATTGAGATAGTATAAATAAATTCAAAATATATCATTTTTTTCCCTACCAAAATTTCATTCAACTCTTATATTTCTCTAACCCTTTTTTTCCATTTTCACCGATCAAATACCCTATTTTTTTTTCATAGCCCACAATTTTTTTGTGCGAAAGTTTGCGACTTTATTGTTTTTGAAGATGAGTAGTAGTGGGTTTAGGGCTTCAATTCCAGACAGTGTGAAGAAAACGATCCAGAATATCAAAGAGATCACAGGGAATCATAGTGATGAAGATATCTATGCAATGCTCAAAGAATGCTCTATGGATCCCAATGAAACCACTCAGAAGCTTCTCCTTCAGGGTATAATCACTTCTCTCTTGATCTTATTTCTTGTTTTCTTTGTGATTCATGTGTTTTCTCAAAAGGGTTTTGTTTGAATTTGATTTTGTATGATATAATGACTATTTACTGTTGATACACATTTGTTAGGCTAAGATGGAAATTGTTTTTAATGACCCTTTTGATTTATGAGATTTTTTGTAGCTTGGATTAGTTAAAGTTTAGTTTTTTAGGTGGAATTATGAATTTATGAAACCCTAGAGGTGGTGGCATTCGACTGTACCTGTTCGTCGGTAGGTCTAGAAGTCGAACCCTAGATTTGAAATTCAATAATATGTTACATGACTGTGATTTCTTGTAGCTTGGTTTAATTAAAGTTTAGTTTTTTAGGTGGAATTATGAATTCCTAGAGGTGGTGGCATTTGGCATTCGGTTTTACCTGTTCGTCGGTAGGACTAGAAATCGAACCCTAGATTTGAAATTCGAGAATATGTTATATGACTGTAAGAGTAACTAAGTGATAGTACAGCATTGTGAGCAAAATAAAAGAATACATAGGTTTTGTTGCGGTCTTTAGGTGATCAATTTTGAATGTCGTGAACCTGATACACGAATTATGAATCAATAGAGATTAGGTTGGTTCGGGTTCGACCCAAACACGAATATAAATTGAATCAGCTTAATTGGTTTTGATTGGGTTTTCTAGCTGAACCAAACCAACGTATACCATGAATAGCATATAACAGGGCAAAGCTACAATAACAAGATAAGAATGGAATGAAACGCTTTAAAAAGTTTTAACAGAATACTTAATTGATAATTCTTTGTTTTAGGACTTTATATCAATCGGAAAAAAGCAGTTTAGTAACAAGGGATTGATGTTGTAGCGACGAATAGTACACGGCTAACCTGGAAAAGTGATCAAGGTTAACTAATTTTACATAAGAATAGCAGTCAAAATTAAAATCATATTAAACATAGTTATTACAAACTTAGATGACGGACAAAGAGAGATAGGCCTTTCAAAAAGAAGGAGAACAACTGCATACAAAATTGCAGGTGACTGTACCTTATAGATTTACCTAGTTGGGTGCAGTACTGAATGAAGGGTTGAAGCCTGAAGGAGGGTGAAATTGATTCAAAATAAATTTATTGAGAAACCCTAAATTTGGGTTAAGAAAGCAAGATGTTAGTTAATTGACTAATTTGGCGTATCCCATTTGTGAAGGTGGGTTGCAGGGATTGTGATGATAAAATTAGGAATATGGCTCCTTGTAGTTAAAACAACCACTATGGTCCTTATTGAATCAGACTATAGCCCTCAACTGTGGTGCTAGGTACGACGACAGTTAAGTTCTCTGCAACAAACATTTAGAAGTGGCCAAAGGCCATGCTGCTACGCTATTGCATGTAGTAGTATACTTTAGATTTTCTGATGTAAAAAGCATTTGAATTGAACGGAATAATCTATTGGCGCATGAAGTTTGAAGTTTTATTGTGCACCAAATATTTTGTGACATTTTGATTAGAATCTTGCTAGTTTTTTTTCTTTTTGCTAATTGGGTGAATTTAAATAAATGAGTTTTTGTTCCAAACTTTTAGTTGTTAGTTTTACTTTTGTGCGGTCAATTTTATATGCATTTGAGTGCCCTTAGAGGTGTGGTCTTATGGTCTTTGGCAATCATTTTCATTATCTTTTTTCTTTTTTCCCTTTTAAGTCATTGGTTGGATCGATAAGTTTCAAGTTGTCATTATTTTTGCACATAAGTATCCATTATATTGCTATTTATACATTATAATGACATGTTGAGGCAGCTTGGGATTGTATTACCGTTTTCTGGGCTGTTGTTTTATTATGTCATTCTTCTCTTTTTAAATCTTATCATTCATGATTGATTTCTATGGGCTCATTGGTTATGAACTTCTAATTTCAACTCCAGATGAATCTATGCTCTGGTCTCTATTATATCGTTCTTGCTACATTGGTGTCTGTCTAAACATAAACCACTTGTTTTGCAGACACATTTCATGAGGTCAAAAGAAAGAGGGACAAAAGAAAGGAGGTAAGATATTTATTGTAAGTGATTAACTTCAATAATGTAATATGAACTGATTCTCTAGGTTGATTATCCATTTTTTTCTTTTGTTCTTTGTGTTGACTAGGTTTAGTATGGCGTAATTTGATCCATGTAGCCGACCCCACTTAGTGGGATAAGTCTTGGTTGTTGTTGTTGACTAGGTTTAGTACTTGACAATAAAGAGTATGCTGGAATTTTGTGTCTAATCCTAGCACACGGGGATATTTGTGTGTATATATAAGGGAACTTTTTAGGAGTTCTAAGTCGTGCTACTCATTTGGCTATGTGACATGGTTCTTTATATAAACTTATGCTTTATTATTTTCAAAATTTGTGCCAATCTCTCAACATGGTTTACTAATTCTATTGTTTCTCCTTTCATTTGTTATGTTTTTGCAGAATCTCAACAATAGAGAACATGTGGAACCACGCGGGAGACCTGGCCTCCACGGACGGGGGCCTAGGGGTGGTCGGGGAGGTTTTGCATCTCAAGGTGATTAACTGTTTTGAACTACAACATATCTACAATATATACTTGTTTATCTATCTATATATTTAGTTTTCCCCTATTGGATATGCGCCTTCTTTTGTTGGCTAAATTTGTTTTTGCTCTGACTACTTTAGGCTGTGTATCAAGCAGTTATAGAAGTAGATAGATGAACATGTTGTAGTAGTATCACCTAGCCGATCTCTGTCATTTTTTATTTTCAAACCAAAGCTCTTGCAGCATATGTTGGACGCTAATACCTGGCTTTATAAATTTATACCTTGTAGCTTGGGTGAAATATAACAGCTATAGCTGCATTCTATTCTGGATTATTACTTAAAATGTAGATATTATGCTGGCTAGTCAAAGCACCTAAATTAATAATATATTTATTGACCTTCTCTCAGATACTAGTGGAAGAAATACTGCTGTTACAGGCAAAGAGAGTGGAGCTCATCTACCTTCGGAGAAAGTTGCACCACATTTATCAGCTTCTCAAGAAATAGTATCTGAAGGAAAAAGTTCCGGAACAAGGTGACTACTATATTATGTAATTTTTCTTATTTTACTAAGGTCCTGTTCGGATCAATAGCTTAATTAATAAGCGCTTCTATAACAAAAGATAAACTAAAGTCCAACTATTTTCATATAAGCAATAAGTATATTTTTCATTAGCTATCCTAGAGAGCCTATGTAAATAAGTTGAAAACAACTTATGGACGTGTCATAAGCTGTTTTCATAAGCTCTATAATCACTCACAAGTGCTTATGCCAATAGATAAGCTCAAATAAGTCAATCCAAACAGAGCCTAAGTATCATTTTTATCTTCTATCTGTTATGTTACTGCAATTTGAATTTAAGTCCTTTTACGTGCTGCTTAAGTTTAAACTACATAACTATTCATATACCTATTCAGCTCTACGCCCATTATTGCCAATGGTCCCACAAACGTGGCTTCTGGAACTATTAGTGGTGTGAGTCCTTCCCTTTTGTCTGCTGGGAATGGAGAAATAAAGGTTCAATCTTCTGGCGATAATAATAATAATAATGTGGATAGTGCTTCACCTTCCAATAAATCAAATGAGGTTGCAACAGTTGCTTCTGGAACTGGGTCGGCATCGTCACCGTCATCGGCTGCTCATTTCTCTTCTGATCCAGTACTGGTTCCATCAGATTATTCATGGTTTCCTGGTGCTGTTGGTGCCATTAGACGCGAAGTAGGAAATCAACATCAACACTCTCTTGGGGAATCAAATGCTGTCAACTCAGCCAAGAACAAATTAGCTGCTGGTTAGAATGTTTGACATTATCTTACGTTCGTAGTTTGTTTTGTTTTAGTTTTACAATGTAATTAACAGATATATTTCTTCACAATAACTTATGGCAGCTCCTGAGACTGGTAGCTTATCTGTGCAAGGAAAGATTCAAGGTAAATCCCAGGGAGTGGCGAAGAATCATGGCAATGAGATACCATCTCCATCATCATCAGTAACTCATGGAAGCCCTTCAGTTAGTCGCCCTTCCTCTAATTACAATAACCGGTCTCAACAATCAATTGGCCCTCAGAAAGGTAATTTTGAGCAATTAAACAATTACAATTGCCTCCTGCGCAGTCTTTCTCACTTGGTGTTGCTTATTTCCTTGCATGTCCTACCTTTACATGGAACTGATATAGATGTGTTGGGCATGCATATGTTTTATGCGTGTCTTCTTTTCATTCTTCTCTTCTACAAGATTTATATTTAGTTTCTGTTTTCAACAGCTGGTTCTACTAAGGAATGGAAACCAAAGCCAACAAATACATGTAATCAAAATTCAGGACTTGCTGCTGCATCTGAGTCTCCTCCTGTATCAGTCGAAGTAACTAGGCAGTTACAGTCTGTGTCTGGTGCCCTTGACACTGAAGAAGCTACTTCAAAACTGCAGAGGAAGCTGGAAGAATTGCATCTTCCACAGCGTCAACACGTTATACTTCCAAATCATATCATAGTACCTGATTCTGAGAAGAACAAGTTTTGCTTTGGAAGTTTGGGAGTCAATTTTGGAGTCAATGCAATAAGCTACGTTAGTGGCCCAGATAGTGAAAAGAGCTCCACGCCACTTTCTGAAACATCTCAGGATATTGAAGAATCTGTGGAGGAGCAGAACTCAAGGTTTGTAATGTTCAACTATATGCGTTGGGAATCTAGTTTGTGTAGGACTCGAAATCCCATTTTGATGAATTCTATTTAAAACTTGGGAAGAATATAAATATAGAAGTACTTTTTGTATGTTAGTCTGGAGAATAAACAATTTTGAATGTCCTTTCAGCTAGTTATGTCTTTGACAGTATGAATAGGTAATATAACTATCCTATTCCTATCCTATCAAGGTATGGTTTTTATAACTTTTGAGAAATGAATATTTTCCCTGGGTAATAGTAGGGCCTACAAGTGACCAGCCTAAATAAATTTTATTCTCCTTCCATTTACTGTGTGGCATAATGTTGTTTACCCCGAACCTATACACTACTCTTGACCCATTATGCAGTGCTTTTTCTGCAATAAGCATCTTATTGTTGAGAATCACATATCCAATAAGATATGATCTGAAAATGTGTTTATAATTAGGAGGCATCTTTCTCCTTACAAGCCGGTTTTGTACGATTTGAGTTGAACCCAATCCAAATTTTATGATGGTATTAGAGTCTATCCAAGATACGCTGGTTGCTGGGACACCCGTGATTGGGCCACTCACGTCACACTCCAAATGAGTAGTCTTGGGCATGATAGTGTGTGTTGAGAGAGTCCCACATCTAGTGAAATTTGGCCTGCGAATGTGTTGATATAAGTGGGAGGCATCTCTCACCTGAAAAGCTGGTTTTACAGGGTTGAGTTGGACTCACCCAACTTGGAAGATTTATATTTTCTATTCTCATTTTTTACCACACATATCTATTGTGTTATATACCATTGTCTTGTGAAAATCTTTAACATAATTCTCTGTGGTTTTCCATTTTTTTCCTTCTGATGTGTCGTGTCTTTTTAACAACAGTCAAAATGGTGCACTTACGTCTGAGGTGGAAGATTATCCTGACCATCCACAATCACCCAATAAAGTACCTGTGAATTTAGAATCAAGTGAGGTTGATGGGTCATCCAGTGCTATTCAGGAGGATAATGAGTCTAAGCAAAACACTGCTTTACCGTCCGAAGGTCATCAATACCCAGGCGTGCAAATTTCTCCAAACTACAGTTATGGTTTTGTGCCCCCAATGTTGGGTCCTCAGCTCCCACCATTTGAAAATTCCGAGTCTCAGACACGTGATATTTCTCGGCTTCCGAACTTTATTGTGAGCCCTGCCACTTATATGGTTTATGTTATTTTTTATTTTAGTTTTTTACTATGCGTTTTTTATGCTTAAAAAGTTAAATACGTTTGTTATCTTACTATAGGTCAATCCACAATATGATCCAGCTAGTTATTATGCCCAGTTTTATCGACCAGGTGCTGATAGTGATGCCCGTCTTTCTCCTTTTGCTTCTGCTGAGGCTACCACCAAGTACAATGGCAATGTTACGGTGCTGCCTACTCCAAATTCTCAATCTCCTCAAGAGGTTTGCACCGATACTGCATAATTTTATAGCTGAAGATTTGTCTGCTGCATTTACTTTTTACCCTTTAAAAAATTGTAACTTCTTGACTACTAGATAAAGAAACTTCAAAATTAATTTTAACACTCAAGTCTCAAGAAAGTTTTATAATGTCCATAATATAAATAACAACAGTTGGTAAAATAATCATATTCTATTTATTGGTTGAATAGTCTGTTTCATAATTTTTTTATAACATCAATTTATTCTGTGCCTAGGGATCTTTTTGTTTTAAGCTAAGAAGTCAGAACCTTAGTAAGTAGCATTATATAGAGGTATGTATAATCGAACTATTCACAAGCCCTTGATGTTGAGCTTGGCTCATTTAAATAATCGAGTTCAATCACAAGCATGAGTCTGTTTATTTAATTAAACAAGTTTGATCGAGCATTTAACAAGTCAAGTCTGAGTAGTTCACGAATAGTTGAACTCATTTACACCCCTATTTCCATTGTTCTTAAATCTTAGATGAACACATTTACACGCGTTCTCCTTTTTGTATGTGATATTTTTTCCCTAGTGTACCTATACTGGCAAGAATTGACTAATGATAATGTTTTTCTTGATGTGAAGTTGTAATCATGTGAGGAGGAGATTCAATCTTTAAATAACTTCCATGTTTTATATAATTATTTAACAACAGGTTGCACATAAACACGAGTCTTTGGAAAATTTACACCATTATATGCTTATTTGCAGGGGGGTATCTTGTCCACAGTAGGCCAAACACCTGTTGCGACTCAAGCTGCAGGACTGATGCAAAGCTCAGTACCTGTTACTCAGCAACCTGCCCCTGTCTTCCGGCCAAGTGGCGTTCCTGTACCCCATTACCCTCCAAACTTCATTCCTTATGGTCACTATTTTTCACCATTTTATGTCCCACCTCCAGCAATGCACCAATATTTGGGTAACAGTGCATTTCCTCAACAACCTCAGGGAAGCACTATATATCCACCTCCTCCAAATGTGGCAGCCCCAGGAATGAAATATCCTCTTCCACAATACAAACCTGGAACAAATGCAGAAAACCCAGCTCACTATGTAATGCCAAATGCTTTTGGACTATATGGCTCCTCTCCAGCTGGTTATAATCATAATTCTGCAGCGACTACCGGGAATTCGAACTCTCATGAGGATCTCGGTTCTTCCCAATTCAAGGAAAATGTATATATCAGCGGACAACAGGTTTGTAATGTTTGTTCCTTTTGGTTTGTGTCATCAGTATGTCAATTTTGTTAATAAATGACCTTGTGTTTGAACGATAAAAAAAAACCACATTCACCTATTCACATGTTTGAGCTCAATTAAGGCTTTGTTTGGATAAACAATTTAGTTAAGCGCTTGTAGCATAAGCGCTTATCATGTAAGTGAATATGCATAAGTTATTTCTATAACAAAAGTTATAACAAATTCAGACTGTTTTCATAGTGTTTTCATAAGCTATCTTGGAGAGCTTACGGAAATAAGGTTAAAACAAGTTATGGACATGTCATAAGTTGTTTCTATATGCTCTCCCCAATAGCATCATAAGTGTTTATGTAAGTAGATAAACTCAAAGAAACCAATCGAAACATGCCCCAAGTTTAGCAGATTTAACTTCCGCTCGTTCAAGACAATTATGAAAAAGCACATGCCATAATTTTTTACGCTCTACTGACTGTTTATATTTTTTCTTCGGTATCAGAAAACTTGTGTTTGATGATAATTATGTCATTTATTTTCATTGCAGAGTGAAGGTTCAGCGGTGTGGGTAGCTGCACCTGGCCGAGACATGACTAATTTGCCCACTACTTCATTCTACAACCTTCCACCTCAGGGTCAGCATATGACTTTCGCCCCGACTCAGGCTGCCCACGGAACTTATGCAGGCATCTACCACCCCGCACAAGCAGTGACAGCTGCAGCAGTCCATCCGTTGCTACAACAATCTCAAACAATGGCAGGACCTGGAGGAAATGTTTATCAACAGCCTCAGCATGCACAGATGAATTGGCCAAGCAATTACTAGGCTCAGTATATTAGATGATTGAGTCGTATCTAAGGAAATTTTTTGAGAAATTCCAAAATATAGTTGGATTTCCATGATGAAAGAAGTGGCGATTGGCTCCGTTTTGATTGTAAAAAGCTGGAAAATTCGCCATTATAATCTTCTGATTGCTTGGATTGAGGATATGAAAGGTAGGACACATGTAACGGATATTGACAATTGATTAAAGTTAGACAAGGTAGAAACATATGCAGGCCTTCTCTTTTATTTCTTTACTCCTGCTATTGTGTTTTTTAGCATTAATACCTTTTCATAGCTTTATTGAGGTCAGTGGTGGGGAAAGCTTTTCTATTGCCCCTCATCTTACATGTAAAGTGAATTTTGATAGTAAGAAAATTAATTTCTTAAGCTGTTGTTTTGCTATGGGCAAAAAAAGTAAAATGTCTGTCTAATTGCTTTCACCTAAATATAAATAATGCATCCGTCCATATTGCTTTTCACGGTTTACAGGTTAGGAATGAAGAATGATTCTAATTGAGGATGATCCCAGGAATTTTATTTGTTACTTGGCTTTTGATTCCAAATCTCATCATTTTTATTCCTGATAGTGTCTGTGATGATTGGATTCTATGTTGGAAGTAACATTTCATCCCTTAGCTGTTTTTTTTTTAATCATTAAGGCACCAAGAACGATGGTGTTTCTTTGTATGAACCAGAGATATCTCCATGTGTAACTGTGGTGTACTAATTCATCGTGTCGGATAGAATCATATTGACAACAAAATTCTGAATCAAGAGCTTTTAATAGAGTCATGATTGATTCGAATTTAAGACCATTTATTAGTCTCAAATAGGCTCGTTATTTCATCCTTACGACTTGGACATATGCTTCTAATGTGCGGTGTTATACAAAAAAATTATACACAAAATGCAAAGGTTTTTAATAAAGTTGTACAACAGATCTATGAATGATATTTGTACAGCCATTTTTTTGATAATTTTTGCGACAACTTTTTCAATCATACTCACATTATGTTTTAACTTTCTCTCTCATTGCTTAAATTTTGGTGTCAATGCCTTTTTTTCTTTATAAATTTATGATTGTCACAAAAGTTGTCACACAAATGGTTGTTTAAATAACATCCCTTTTAAAAAAGAATCCAAAGGTGAAGATGATTGAATATGGGTTTACATTGTTAATGACCAAAACACTTAAATAAGGTTTTAAATGAAATTGACATTAAAATATGGTGTCTTCGTGAAAGCTCGTTCAAGTCCCTCACCATAAACTTGGTTACATAATTATTTTCAGATGATCATAAGTTGTTGAGATGTGATGAAATCATAGACCAAAAATATTGTAAATGTTACAATGAAATATGATGAAATTAAAAAATGATGATTCTTATCGATGATGTCTTAAATTTTATCTAATCTAATCTAATAAATATAAACTCGAGTTGGCATTCCTCTATGTTGTGTTTTCCTTCTATAAGTTGTGGATTTCCTTACCCATGATGTATTTTGATTCCTCCTGTTATAACACTACCAATTGTTCATAAGTTTCAGACTATGTTGCTCACCATGTTGTAGATGGTATCATTTACTTCTAACAAATCTAGGCTATTGATTAATTTTTTATGTATGATTTATGCATTCCACTAATGAAGGATGTAATTTAACACTCACCCAGTCACCCTACATGCCACCTTAAAAGAGTAAACATGTCTCTACTAGAATAGTTTAGAAATTAGGCATCATCAATATTCATCAATATAAAATTCGAATATAGACATAAAGAGGTAGATCCTTTCCCATGTTTGCAGAAGGAGTTCTGTGAATTTTTTTATGAAAAATAAGTGTAAAATATACGTGATTTGAATATGTTGATCTTATTAGATGATGAACTTTTTAACATGTGATTGAATTTGAATAGTTAGTAAACTCGATTAAAATATTTAAAAGAACTCAAACTCGTTTATTGAATGAGTATTCTTTGATTTTTTTTTTAGAGGAGCTTTTTTAATGATGTTGTTATTTCTGTAGATCTCAACAAATGCGTCTAATGTTGTCGTTTGAACGAGTGTTCTCCAAAAGATTATTGAAGAACTCAAAGAGTATATACTTCAAATACAATCGTTTAAATGAAAGAAATTATTAAAAGAAAAAATACTACACGAAAACCATATAACATATATTACTACATTAAATATAAACTTTAATAACTTAAATTCCTTTAAAAAAAAACTTAAATATTTTCAAACATGCCCCAGAAACATAACAATATATTTAATATTAATCGAAGAAAACTGAATTTTGATTAAAGAGAAAAATACATTCACCTTCCTTTAGGTCTCTTTAAATGACACAAACATTCCCTCTATTTTCTTATTTAGAATTGACCTCCCCTGATGTATGACACCATTTAGATTATGTCAAAATATTTTTATCAACAAAAGAAAAAAAACTAACGCTGCCTGAGTGCCTCTTATTGATCTAAATTTAACTTCCCTGCAATCAACACCTGATTCATCCATGGAAGCAACACAGAAGACATGAATCAATGTCTTTCTCTTTGAATCTCCAATTTTTTAGATATGTTGTTCACGTGTGTGTATTTATAATATGTTTGCGTTTATTTGGTATTGCCTTTTGATTTCAGCAACAATTGATTGAATTCAAC
>Ga0315915_1005590_pt1 | contig 15646 bp, 5 predicted proteins | sample MpolbnodulesMG_FD_207738 | JGI IMG/M metagenome (GOLD analysis project Ga0315915, IMG submission 207738) | Medicago polymorpha root nodule microbial communities from Los Angeles, California, United States - branched nodules | ecosystem: Host-associated > Plants > Roots > Nodule | place: USA... | reverse complement strand
TATATTGCTGAAATGTTTGTCAAAAAAAAAATATACATATATATTGCTGAAATGTAAGATCATCAGCCTGCGGGAATCAAATAGTGGTCTGGCTACAAAAAGCTCGCATATGCTTGCCAAAAGTTCCTTTCAACAGCTTGTTAGGAAGCGCTAATCTGCATGTTTTTCTTTGCGTTCTTTAAGCTACTTTTTCTATCAAGGGCTTCTAATGAAAACTGTTTGGCCCAGCTTCTTCTCTTAAGGAGAAGAAAAGTCTAAAATAAGCTAGGCCAAACACTACCTTAATGACAAAGTTTTATGAATACTTTTTTTTTAAGGAAGTTTTATGAATACATAAAAGTCAATTTGGATAAGCTTAGACAAATTGGTGCTTGAAATGTCAAGATATCTAGATATTAATTTACTAAAAAAAATATATTTAAGATCGAAATAGCAAAATTTATATTAAACATTTGCCACTATGTGGAATGCTATGGTCATTTCATGGAAGGTAAATGGAAAAATCAGTGTCTACATCCATTCTCCCCCTCCACAAGATACCCATACATACACATAAAATTTACAACTTCATAACAATTGGGATTTTTTTTTCTATAATAATGATCAAAATATTGGGGGGGGCCATTGATCAAATATTAATTTATTGACTCTCACTTTCCATTTGTCAGAGCAGGATTCATCTAACCCTTGCTCCAACTTGGCCCAACAAATATATTCATATTTTTCCTTTTTCTTTCTCCTCTTTTTCCTTTTAAACTATCCCTCATGCTTATGTGTATATATACAATTCTCTTTTTGCTTTCTTTCTAACTACTCTTCAATTTCGACTTTGATAAACCCTTCTTATTCCTTTTTCTTTTTTAGCATCTATTTGATTCTCAATGGAAAACAAGCTCAGAAACCCTAATTATACATGCATATCAAATTCAAACCAACCTAATTTCCTAGATATGCATAAAGATTCCCACAAAATATCAAAAATGAAACCTAAGATACGAATAATTCACATATATGCACCCGAGATCATCAAAACTGATGCTGAGAATTTTAGGGAACTTGTTCAGAAGTTAACTGGGAAACCAAGTGAAAACAAAAATTATTTCAAGAAGAAGACAAGGGTAATAGTAGAAGGATCAAAAAATGAAGGAGAATCTTCAAAGAGCACTACAAGCAGTGGTAGTGGTTTATCATCAGAGGATTGTTCAAGAATGATAAGAATAAAAAATGAGGTGAGTAATAATGGTGGTTTTTGGGGATTGGATCTGACAATGGATAAAGTCAAAGAAGAAGTAGGTGGTGATGAGAGATGTGGTGGGTACTTAGGTGGGTTTTCAGATTTGGAAGGGTTTATTTCTGAGATTAATGGTGGATTTCCTTTGTTTCCCTTGGATCATGCCACTCACAATATGCAAGGGTTTGAACAATATCAACTACTATAGGATATAATATAAATATTTAGACACAAATGTATGCCTATTAGATATATATAGATCTATTAATTTTCTTCATTTATACGTCTGCTTTATTATAAAATGTTTTGGATTTCTTATATAGAATCACTCATCAGTTTCATGTTAATCTCTCATTCAAAATTTATTGTCCTTGATATGCATGTGTTTTCACTTCTATACTCTTGAGACACCAGAACTACCAGCATCTAGTCCATGTGATAATTAGCACCGAAGCATTTTAAGTTTTAGGATACCGAATTCAATTCCTACTTAACTAAAATGTACCGAAATCAAGTTTTTTATTTTATTTTTTATGACAAAATCTTAATCAAATGGTTAATGATTTTTAGTTAATGTTAAATCGTTTGAAAAAATTTGAATTCAAATTCAACATTTCTAAATAAAACTTTACTAACCTTAGAGACGAACTCCAAGTTCCTTCTGTGCACCACCTAAAGTTTGGACTCAAAAAAAAGTTTACATCTTTATAAAATAATTTTGTATAAGCCATAAGCTGAACTTTTTATTACACAGAAACACTTGTTTGGTCACAAGCATAAATATGTGTCATTTAGACACACACACATAAAAAAGAAAAATATGAAAGAGAAAGGAATTAAAAAATATATCTTTTTGAAATAATTAAATGATATATATTTTAATGAGTGTGTGCCTAAGTGATTTTGATTTGGTGTTGTGTTCATATAAGTATTTCTCTTTATTACATGTTTATAGTGCCACCTACTCGATCCGACCAATTTAGTTTATTTGGCCACATTGATTCTATTTTTAATCACATTGGAAAATATTATTCGTGAAATTCTATGTGTTATCCTCTTGAGTTTGCTGTAGAATCTTAGATTAAGAGAAATATCTGACTTTTTCTTTATTTTATTTTGTTGTATAATTAAAGATCGGAGTTAAATGGGATCAAAATTGCTTGCAGTCAAAACCTGCATGGAGTGATAAAGATCGGATGATTCAAATTTTAAGATATTATTTTGTTATATATATTATAATTAAAATCAATTTTAAATTTGTATTGTTGAATCAAAATTGTTCGATCCGACGGCCAAAGATCTTCCAATTGCATAGTTGGATATAATTTTGACTACATACAATTGCTGCTCCCGGCAATGCGTTATGTAACTCTTAGTCCTCTAAATATAGTTCAATATTGGAGAGGATTTGTTTCTTTCTAATTTGGAAGTGGTAACTTGTTTTACTCATTTCCTAATTAATATTCCAAGGATAATTGTTTTGGAAAAAAATCATTTGGAGAACAAGACAAGAACATGCAAGAAGACAAATAAACATGTGGCATATGTGTTTATGTTTATTTTTATATTTGCTTTTCGTGCAAGTATAATGATATTTTTGCTCCAAATGCATGTTTTTTCCCCAAGTCATGTATTAGTGGCACAAGACAGAGAATACAAGGAAAATATTTATATTTTAAGATTATTGGTATACTCTACTTGTTTGAGAAAATTAAAAAAAAAATTAAGCATGTTATAAACTTTTTGTACAATTTTCTTATAATATAATGCATATATACTTCTGCAAAGCTATCTATTCGAGTTTATTAATTTATCTCTAATCCAAAGCATCCATATCTTACCGTACCCAAGTTGGAATACTCTATTAGAATTCGAAACAGTACCTGGGGACTGGGGTTTTAAAATTGAAAAGGACCACTAATGGCTAGGTTAAATATAACTTCAACCTTAAAAGCCTTTTTAATTAACATATATAAGCATATATATTACACAGAATACCAAAGCCTTTTTTTGATTTGATGGGATGTTTTAGATTAAAATATATCCTTTCTATATTTCGAGGGCTTTGATTAATTTCATAATGAGAAATTTTTGGCGGACAATCAGAGGTGTAGGCTGGGTAAATGTGATAGGTTGGTGATGTAATATGAAGAGATACATAGAAAAATTAATGTGTTTAACGAGTGTTAAAAAATAAGGGTGTATAAGTATCATTTTTTTTTGGAGAGAATTTTTTTTTTTGTTTCACTCAAAAAAGTATTTTTCTTTTATTTTTTTCATTTAGAAACTATAGTTGATTCAAGATATAGGACCGTATTGTTACAAGTTTTATGATGTTTTTGAAAAATAAAATAAAAAAATTATTCGTGAATGCAAGGCAAGCAAGTGAGAAGTTTCGCAACTAACATTTTTTTTCAATGACTAAATCAATCCTCTTAATCACAAGTTCACAACATACGTAACATTGATATGCATGATCTTTTGGATTCTTTTTAGAAAGTCGACAGTCAGGGATGACTTCACATACACTAGTATGTAGGCCTTGACCCTCACTACTTCAATAAAAAAATAAAAAAAATAAAAAAACATATGTGCACTATGGAGCAAAAAGAGGGAATGGTACTCAAGTTTGACTATGTCATTAAGACCCGCATATAAATTATAAAACAAATATATCCAATTAATAATTGTTAGGCAAATGTCGTCTTCTGGATTTGAATATCCGAGATCCTCGACTTGTGTGTAAATTTTCAAGTGGTTAATTTTACTTCGTCAATCTACCAAAAAAAGATAAAAATTAATTATACTTATCTTTACCTAATCAACAATTTACATAATGAGAACCCTGATTTCAGCCAAAAAAAGAAAATGAGAATCCCCAAATTTCTCAATTATAAAGAGAAGAAACATCAACACGGTCACACACAAAACCATAAGCTTTGATTTTCCTATCAATTTTTTGATTTTTATTGACATTGAAAATGATAAAATCACAGGAAAAACTATAGAGAATAGTTATGGTGTATTTTGATTTTTTTAATATTTAAATATATACATATTTTACTTATGCGCAAAATTATACATATGTTACCTAGATTGATTAAAATTCATGGGTTTATCCTTGTCAACAAATCTCTGGTGTTAGGAAGCCAAACGTGTCAAATAGTAAATGGTATAAAAGCATGTTGATTGTGAGGACTTGCTTTCTCATGTTTGGTCACTTTGCTTGATGCAGTTTTGAGGGTTGTTTGTCCCACTATTAAAGCTCTGATCCTTAATTTCATAAGTGGAGAAACCCCGGTAAAGTTCATACATGCATGTTGCCCAACCCACCTGTACACATGAACATCCCTTGGCCTAAGTGCTGACCTTTCATCTTGTGGGTTAGACAAAAAGTTCACAGACGCCCATTTCTTCACAAATACTCCTTATGATGAATTGCATGCTCCCCAAAGATATTCAGATAAGCCTTACAACAAACATATTACATCTTATCAATAGAAAATAATGGAATCATACGGTGATATCTAAGGATAGTATAGGTATTTTGCGTGTTCCCCAAAAGTATCACTATTATTAACTAATTTAGGTTACATATAAGAAGCATCAAGAGGTATTTTCGCAATTTTAACCAATTCATTTAAAAAGTACCAAGGGTTATTATTGTTAACTAATTTAGGTTATAAATAAATAAATAAATACTCAAGATCTCTTAGATAAGATGACACATATATCTTCTAGCTTAACCAATATCTCGGGTTTGATCTCAAGTTTAGTAATGCAACAACGTTTAATATTATAGGGAGAGTTTGTCATCCATCTGAATATCACAAGACTCGAGAGATTAGTTTCTACCACCGCACACGAAGTTACCAAGTTTACACACAAAAAATATTCAAATATATTATTGCTAAAATAAATAAATTAAACTAATAGTTAACATGAAGATTTCTTATGATGAATTTGAACAAGAAAAATTATATATGTACAACCATTTTTAAAGACAACTTTTGGTATAACTTTTTTCCCTCTTCTTTAGTAAGCAAGACAATAGAGAGATAGAATAAGAACACAATACAAGTATGAGAGGAAGAGTAATCTCAAAATAGTTGTATAAATATCATTTCTCTTTGAACAATATATACTCATTGAATATCCCGCGTTGTGTTGTCGGGCCAACCCACTTTCTATTTCACTAGAAATTATCAAGCCCAACATCATACAGGTACAGCGGGGCGAACGAACGAAAAAGTTTCTGTTGTTCGATTTAACTAGTAAAAGATCTTTGTGAGTGCACAAGTTACGTAACAAAGCGGTAATTATATAAAAAAAACAATTATATTGTTAATATTTTGAAATGTTTAAAGATATTAAATAAAAAAATTCAACATTAGTGTAATGTTTCTATTAAAAAAAATCTTTTATATGCAACTATTCGTTAAATATTTGCATCGCATCTGTTGCAAACTTTATTTGCTTATATTTGTGCAACAAAATTTGTATGTACTGATATGAGAAGTTCGATACGATAAAATTTTGAAAACTCATAAATATTATTAAAATATCAACATTAATGTAGTGTTTCTGATAATGTTTTTTTATATCTATGGAAGCAAATTTTTATGTATTGATATAAGAAAGTTGATATGATAAAATTTTGAAAAACTCATGACTATTTTCCAAATATCAACATTAATGTGGTGTTTCTGATAATATTTTTTTATTTTATATGCAAAACACCGTTAAATATTTGTACCGTACTCGTTGCAGATTTTATGTGCTTATATTTATGTTATAATACATTGTTTTTTCTAATTATTTAATAGCAAAATGACCATGAAGGCCACTAAAGTAGTGAAATTAAAAGTCTAATCGATAACATTTTAGACAATTTGGTGAACATATATACATATTTTTTTGTCTTAGATGAAGTGGTAAACCACCGAAATAAACTCACACACAACTGCGAGTATATTTTAATATACTAGTAACTAGTAAATAATAGCTTAGTAGAATTTTTAAAGAAGTTTGTTACCGATTTTTTTAATAATATTCAGTTGCTCCATTTTTTGTGAAACAGACAAATAAATTGCGCGTATTTCCACTATAACCGTTTTCTTTTTTAGTTTGTTATCGATTTTTAAAGACTATGCATCAGAAGTACCCATATAGCCAATTAAATTAGAAACATTAAGATATTAGCGGAGGACAATTAGTAAACTTGTTGGACATTAATTTTAAGATATTAGTAGTAGATACCAAAATTAAGAAGACAATGTAGTGTTTTTTTTGTCAATGTAGTGTTTTTTTAGGGGAGGTGAATGTAGTGTTGTTCCAGTACATAAGTACCTCGGATATAAACTAGTCTATAATTATAACCATTAAAAAATATATTACTTCACACCATATACCTTGAAATATTACAAATTGCATTCTTAAATAACAAATCGATAACATTGGAATAACAATTTTCCTTAAAAAAAAAACAATTTAAAATTTAAAATAGACAATTTATTGACCATTGTCCCTTGAGTAATTTGTTCCACCCTATTGTAAACGTGTTATACAAATATGTTTTGCTCATGTGATTTTTTTAATTCATTTTTTATTACTCATGGTGTGTTTGTTTCAAGTTTACCAAATTTATTCTTAGGAATAACATTCCTTGGAATATAAAGATGGAAAATTTATTCCAAGATATTTAGAAAAAAGATGTTTGGTTAACATCATAATATTCCAAGGAACCTTAAAAATAGGGTTTATAATAGGTAATTACACATAATTTTATTCCCATCTTCAATGAGAACTTTATTCCCACCTTTTTCATTGGGAAAACTTTTCTATTCCCAGGAACATTTTATACTCGGGAATAAAAATTTAGTAAACTTGTAACAAACATAAGCTTATGCATTTTTATGATTTTATTTTCAGGAATGTACAAATATAACTTGAAACAAACACATCCTAAGTAATATGTTGTGCCTTCAAGCGTGCAAGATGGGCTAACTTGGATGGCTAAATTAAGAGATTTACTTCTCACACTCTATGGCTTTCCTCGCGCGCCCTATTTTTTTTCAAAATTATCCCTGGTCCGGATTTTGTTTTTCGGATTGAATTGTTATAATTTTCCGGATTTATCCGAATTTTAAAATCTGAAATGTCCTTTTTCCAGAACTTTTTCATTTTTAAGCTTTGAGATTCGTAAATAAATACAAAAAAACATATAAAACAGAAATAAAAAGATAAAAACAACTCATTTCATTGATATTTGAATAATACATTACAATAATGTTGAAGCTTTTTAAGCTTTTTACATAAGAACCTAAAACTATTCCTAATCTTATTACATAAGAACCGAAAATTATTTCTAGGGGGGTAAGCTAAACCAATGGCTCCGGCTGAGAGGACATACCAGTAGCTTCACTATTGGAGGGGAGACAGGAGAGGAGGAAAGAGGAGGGCGGGAAGAAGAAAACAATGCCCCTGAGCCCCATTGACCATTCATACAATCCCTGAAAATTTTCAAAGAGGCCTGTTTCTATGAAAGGCCAACCATGGAAAACCATGATTGTAGAAGGAAGAGGAGGAGAGGGACGTAGAAGGAAGAGGAGGAGAGGGTGAGAGAGAATGGTGTGAGAAATGGTGTGGTTTGGAAGGCTATTTATAGGGAAGGAATGGTTGCATGGAGTGTATCTACACTTAATGCAGTCAAAAAACGTGTAAAAACACGTTTTCTTGACTTGACCCAAGACCAAAACAATTGACAAACGTGTTCCGCGTGGTGTAGACCACCGACCAAAAGATTCTGATGCAGTCTGGATTTTATAATCCGGATTACACATGAATTCCGGATTATATAATCCGGAAACATACGATTCTGGTTGAAACAAACAAAACTTGGTACTTTCTGTAGGGTGAATGGTGGTTCGGATTGTATAATCTGGACAGCCTCAACACAAGATTCTTTTGTATGGACCACATTGCAACAAAAGTTTATATGGTCCACAACATCCAAGGACCTCTATAAATACACCCTCTCCGGTTTTCAGCTTCAATACCAGCAAAACACACAAACGCACCAATGAAAACCATGCAAATTTTTGTCATTAAGCTGAGGATCTTTCTCACGCTGTCGCAAATAGATATCTCTCTATTTGACAGCATGATGAAGATCTTCAACATGCTGTCAAAAATACAAACAAACACACGAAAGAGACCATGAACATTTTTGTCATTGTGCTGAGGATCTTTGTCATGCTGCCGTAAAATAGATTGCTCTCTATGCGCAAATAGCTTGCTCTCTATGTGCCAGCATGGTGAAGATCCTCAACATGCTTTCAAAAATATATAGATTTAAGGCTGCCTCCTTGATAGATAGATAACTCAAAAATATCAAGAGATTGTTGTGAGTTAGATCTTGCTGCCTGTCAGATGAATATGTCATTTGGCAAGGCAGCATGATCTAACTCAAAGAAATCCTCTTGAAAACACATTCCCAAAAGATTCAACATTTATGTTATTATGATTTTTTTAACTGTTTATTTGTCTTATGTTGCTTCTATTTATGTTATGTACCTTTGTTCTATTGTTTTCCAAGACATTTGCAACGAAAACGATCCAAATAAAGGGTCTGGTGTAGTTCAGACTTTATAATCCGGAACAACTTCATGCATTCCAGATTATAAAATCCGGAAACCCTCAATAACATTTTGGCCGTGACATTTCACCAAAGGTTAGGTCGGTTAGTGGAGTTTGAATGCATTTTTTGACGGTTTTGAATGTGCAACACGTTTTATTTGACTGTAATTAAGACCTATGATTGATTTAAGGCTATAAAAAGCCTTGGATCTTCAACATTTTCCTTCATTCTTCTTCACCTCCTTTCTTACATTTCCTTAAAAAAAAAAAAAAGTTTTTTAGGTAGCTTTTAGGAGTGTTTGTGGTGTCATGGTCATTGTTGACCGCTCATACGACCCCTGCAATTGCATTGCATCTTATGCGGGGGTCGTATAACGGTCAACAGAGACCCTTGACATCAAAGAAAGACACAAAATATTCATATCGTATTTGTCCGAATTTTATTTTCCGGAAACACTAACAATCTGGTTCGGAAAACAAAATCCGGACCAGGGGTATTATTGGAATTTTTGCAGGGTGCGCGAGAAGGCAGCATGGTGGGAAAAGTAACTCCCTAGCGATTTTTCTCTCTTTTTATTGGTAAAAAACAATGAGATAAAAAAGAAGAGAAAGAGAGAAAGTAATAACACAATGTGAGTATGAGAGAGAGGGTTGTCCAAAAATTATCACAAAATAGTTGTACAAATATCATTTTTCTAATAAATTACAATCAGAAAAAAGTTTAAGTTGTTTGAGATCAGCGAACAACAATATAAGGTGTTTGTGAATAAAATTAGCGTGAAAGGAGATATAACATGTTTGTAAATGTTTACTTTTTTGTTGAGTTAATATAAATACTCATTATATTTTTTAAAACTTGGTATCCGCTCAAGAACCGATTAATTTGAGGAGTTTAATCTCATGACAAATACTTTATCTTGTTTCCTGTATTGTTTGAAATTAATGGCTTATAGAAGAAGAAATTCTTGAAGTTGAAAGACGAGGTTGTGTGTGTATGTTTTTTTTTTTGGTTTGTTTTTGAAATCACACCTACGTCTTTCACAACCGGTGAAAAAGAAGAAATACCATTTATTTCATGTTTTTGTTTAAGATTAACTTTTGTTGTATTTTTATTTTAAATTAAACACACATTAACGTATTTAATTTGAATATATATTCTCTTCTACTCATTGTGAATGTCAATGTTCACTTTTTAGAAAGATCCTTGAATTATACCAAACAGAAGAAAACAAAAGAAACTCAAAAGTGAGAAGAGAGAGAGAAAGCTATGGGAGAGAGAAAGGGAATGTATAAAGTTTGGGTGGTACATCGTAACATTTGTGGAGCATCACAATCTAACCGTACATTAAACTCCCTCACTGTGAGAGACCTATCAAGCTCTCCCACCCTAGATTGAGCTGGCCAACAACATGACCATAAAGACATGAATACAATTGGTGGCTAAGTTGTTAACACTTGCACTTGCTACCCACAAAAGTAAAACCAACTTCAAAAGCTTATAAATCATAGCAAATGTGTTGTACTTATTTGTTTCCACAAGTTTTCTACAATTGGTTGTTGACTTGTTGGTCTTATTCTTACCATATGGTGTTTTACTTATAAGGGGTAATAATTATTTTGGTCCCTGAACGTGTAAGGAGTAACCATAATAGTCCCTCAATGTATCAAAATTATAAAATAGTCATTGATTGTGCACTTTGCTAGTCAAAATAGTCCTTAACATTAAAATAATTTGTTAATATTATCATATTAGTCTTTTAATATACTTATTTATTGTCACTCCAGAGCTATTTTGACTAACAAAGTGCAAAATCAGAGACTATATTAAAATTTTAATACATGGAGAGACTATTGTAATTACTCGTTACACATTTAGGGACCAAAATAACTATTACCCTATTTAGAATAAAAACAAAATTAGGGAAGTTGGATGTGGGGCTAGCCCCACATAGCCTGTTAATGGATCCGTCCTTAAATGAGGGACATAAATTTCAGTTTTTGTCTAGTATCTTGCCCTCCAATATGTCCACTCTCATAATCAGTAATGCTATCAAACACAATATAAATGAAGTTGGCTTTCAATTATTCAATTTTTAGCGGATCAAACACACCCTAAATGTTACATCAATGAATGACACAATTAAAATTTTTGAGAAATTTTTCAACAGTGATGCTAATGAGTGCCCTTAGTCATTCTTTAAGATTTCTAAATATAGAAAGTTAAATAAATCAATTTTCAATAACATTTTCCATTTTTTTAATATTAAATGTTAGTAGGTAATGTTTTACTTTGTTATGTTAGTGGAGAAAATCTAACTCATGACTCTTCTTTATCACTGATTTCCTTATTTTATGTCTCTCTCAAACCAATCCACCTACCTTATATTCCCTTCTGTTTGAAACTTGACTTCATTTCATGAATATTTTTGTCTTTACTTAATATTTTCCTGCCCTAAGTTTCATGCACCGAGAATTTGATTGAATTTCTTGTCAAATTACTTACATTTGATGTTACATATACTTCATGTATGACTGTAGTCTCAAAATTGGACATTCTTGTTTGTCAACTCCAATGGTGACAAATGGCAATTCAAATTGTACATACTTCCTTTGTTTCTGCTGATTGCATACAATCTTCACCGAACCAAATATTAATTACTAATAATAGTAACTCTATATGGAAACAAAAGAGGAAATTGACAAAAATAAAATAAAGTTCTGCTTGATTGGTTAGATAAGAATCAATTAAGTTCATAAATGTCAACGAACGAATTGAATGTTCATTGTTTTATTTCTTCCTCCCATTGCTTATAAATAATACACAACATTCAACCATTTCATTTTCATCGATTTATATACTTATATAGATAGATATATACAATAGTTTTAAATTGAGTTATTTGTAACCAAAAAAATTGAGTTAATTAGGAAAAATGAATTCCAAGGTGTTACTCTTTCTTCCTATATTGTTGGCTACCATCCTTCTCATTTCTGCTGAGGCTGCATCCAAAGACAAAGACAAGAAAATCAATACTGATGGTAATCATGTTCATAACATTTTCACAAATAATTGCCCTATTAGTTCAAACATGCATTTTTTTTTTCTTCTTGCTAACCGGTGCCCGAAACCAAAAATAGTAGTTTTGCATTGAAAATAACAAAATTTTAACTTTTAAAAGTTGAATTCATCACTTTCCAACAATATGCGAATGTAAAATATTGAAATTTGAAACCCTGTGGATAATAAAAGTAATTTTGCTTTCTAAAATATCAAAATTTTAAAGTTAACTTAGATAATATATTCTTAGTGCATTGTGGAATGAAGTCTGTATTGTGCTTATGTCTGACTCTAACATACGATTGTGCGGGGTCTTAACAACCCATCATAGATGGTGGGTAAAGTTTTCTCACTATGACGCTGGTCTGAACTTTGATTAATAAATCTTTGGATAAATTTGATATACTTCCTTCATTTTCAGCATTCTTTCATATGTATCATGTGATGCTTTAATTTTGGTTAAAAATAATATGTATCGTTAAAGATGTATCCTAAATATGGAGAAATTATATTTTGAAAAAAAGTCATCAACAATTTAAATGGTCAATGTTTACGTTCAATGGACCATTAATGTTGATGCTCATTTTAACCATAATATAAATCAGCAGTGCTATATACGGCGAAGGCGGTTATCCCGAATGCATCGGGAAATTAACATTAATCAACCAATAATAAAATCAGGCTTCACGGAAATCATGGGGGAGTTAATATAGAAAATGGAAGTCAACAAAAACGGTTTGGTGGAAAACACACGTCGGGATATGTCGTGAAATTGGAATTTGAAATGAATAGCATTATTGAATATAAATATTATGTGCAAATTCATATACAATTTTTCAGATTTTCAAATATACATAATAATAATATCTCTACCATTTATGTTCAAATATAAATCTATAAATTGTTGTTAATAACATTTAAAATCATTACCTAAGAAAAACATGTAAAATCATTCAAAATCATGGTTAATTGAATTATGTAGATTTTTTTTTTTGGAGAGGAATTGAATTATGTAGATAGTTAATTAATCTTGACACATTGTTATAAATAATTACCATCTTCTAAAAGTTAACATAAAAGCTGAGGATGTGACACATAGGGATTTCTTTTATTTATAGAAAAAATTGGTTCTTTTAATCTTAGGTTAAATATATTTTTAGTCCTTATAAATCACAAGTTTTCAGGTTTAGTCCCTATAAAATGTTAATTGTAATTTTGGTCATCCATAATATAGTAGTTTGTAAGAATAGTCTCTATTTTAAAAACTTTTCACAAAAAATGGGCACTTTTAGTCCTCCAAAATACTCCATATAAAATGTAAATAAGGACTAAAAGTGAATAATTTTTTTTATAGAGACTAAACTTAATAACTTATCATTTTATTGAGACTAAAAACATATTTAACCCTTTAATATTTATCTTTTGAAGAAAAAAAATTAACATCAAAGCTGCGGATGCGAGTCAATTTTGATTTAGGGGCCTGAGATCTTATGCTCATTTCATCGAGAGTGCTCTTTAGCCTGAGTTTTTTAGACCCATAACGTGTGGGTTGAATTGAATCAGATTTATATGTCTCATTCAATTAACAGCTATATGCAAATGTAGTAATTGAGAGACTTGTGTTAAACTCCTTCAAACGATCTGTTTCTGAATAATCTTTGTATAATTATGAGCGTATGTTGCTCGTACTTGTTGGAAAATGTTAACTTGTATTTTTAGAGCACATGTTAAGTCCTCATGAGCTTAACTCAATTGGTGCCTTGGTGGACAATGCATAATATATGTAAGGTTTGAGGTTCAAACCCCGGGCACCACCTAAAAAAAAGAGCACACGTTAAGGAATTTAAGTAAAAATTTTGTCTAAAAAATTGTGTCAATTTATTCTTGTAGAGATTAAAAATTAATGTTTTGTAATAAATAGTAGAATCTTAACATTTGACCTAAGAACACAAGTTAGCATGACTCCAAATTGTTTGACTAGTTTTATAGAGTCTAAAAGTTGAAAGAAAATTTTAAAAAGATTAAAACGAAAAGTTAATAAATTTATAAGGAACAAAAATATATTTAACTCAAATCAACATATAATTAACATTTATTTTAGTTGTACAATTTTCTATTTAATGTTGGGAGTTGATACACAACTTGCTTGAATTAATTTTCGGAAGAGTCATTTGAGAAACCTACCAAACATTTGTGAATACATGCTTTGTTAATTAAATAGCAAATAAAATTAATATATAATTAACTTTAAATTAAAAAATAATAATTTTGAATATTATATAGATCACACACAATTAATTTTTTCTCATGCTCATGAAGTAAACACGACTTTGGATTAATGTATTTCAATCACAAACAACACCACAATCTACATGCTTGAACCACCAATATATATTGCAAAAATACATATCTATCTCAGTATTCATGTATGAGTTTTTCTATTATATGCAAATTTGCACATGTTAAGAAGTTTAAAGTGGTAACTTTGACTTGAAACTTGTGCATTTAATATTAAATATGTAATTTTTTTAATAAATACTCCCTCCGGTCTCAAATAGAAGAAAAAATTCCTTTTTTAGGTTCATTGAATAATTGACGTATCTGATTTACAATGTAGACCAGATACATTAACTACTCAATGAACCTAAAAAAAAATATCTTTTCTTATATTTGAGACCGGAGGGAGTACGTGTTATTTTTCAATAAAAAGTTACTATTTTTGGTTGCCTTAACATGTGCAATATTGCACATGTTAGACAAACCCTTCATGTATTAAATATGAATTTTTGAGTCATGTGTTTCAATCACAAACAACAACACCAACTACATGCATGAACTACCGATATATCTTTCAAAGAGTACATATTTTTTTCTCATTCTTCACGTATTAAATAAGTCTCTTTGAGTCTACAATTTATGTGAGAATAAATATTATATATGTTAAAAATACAAAGAAATTGTTAATTTTAACTCTCATTACATTTCCGTATTATGTTCCTTTTGGTAGAAATGTTTCTAATTTTTTTTGTCATATAGCTCAATTGATTATATTTTTTTTTTATAAATAATCAAATAAGATTTAGTAAAGTTCTATTGTTTTAGGAAAAAATTTCAAAACCACTTTAAAATTAGACGGAAAATATCAACAAAGTTAATTATATTATATTTGTTTCCTAATTTATTTTCATTCTTTTTTTACCAAATAAAAAATTGAGTTTAAATGAGTTCTAAAAGAAAAAATTGTTCAAAAGAACCTGAGTTTGATTATCATTATTGATTTGAACAATTGTTAGTCAAATTTACTTACCTGTAGTCCAAACTCCATATCATTATGACTCCTTTCCTTACAAACCAAAGGATTAACGATTTTTTTTTAAAAATACGTCTCTAATCCCACAAACTCATCATCAATCTAATTCCTCATTTTCTATTTCAATTTGAATTTGGATATCAAAATCCAAATTTTCTTTACTCCACGCTCTCTCTTCCTTGTCTTTTCTCACCATTTTTTTTGTCAATTGTTTTTCTCACTCTTCATTGTTTTTCTCTACCACTTTCTCTCTAACTTCATGTTTAATATGTTTTCATTTTTTTTCATTACTCTTAAATATATAATGTGGCACAATTTTTTTAAAGATTATGAGACAAATATTTGTCAAAGATATATATATATATATATATATATATATATATATATATATATATATAAATAAGACAGA
>Ga0315915_1005589_pt1 | contig 15651 bp, 8 predicted proteins | sample MpolbnodulesMG_FD_207738 | JGI IMG/M metagenome (GOLD analysis project Ga0315915, IMG submission 207738) | Medicago polymorpha root nodule microbial communities from Los Angeles, California, United States - branched nodules | ecosystem: Host-associated > Plants > Roots > Nodule | place: USA... | reverse complement strand
GAACTCACTCAGACTCTGAACTACTTCAGACTCTGAACCTGAGGACAGTTATCTAGAACGTAAAAGAAGAAGTTTCCAAAAACACAATTCAACCCCCCCTTCTTGTGGTTTTTCTCACCTTCAGTGCTAGCATTCCTCAAATTGCAATATTTTGGGAAGAATAGAATTACTGACTCAAATATAAAAAACGAATCCATATGTCTGAGAGAGTAAGACCCCAGACGTACTGATCACTGTATGACCATCAGGTGCAACTTGACAGCAGATAGGTAGTAAAACCCCACCAACTCATCCATTACATAGATAACGATAAATAGCATAAATGAGATTTGACTGTTAAATAATTCCAATATATAAGATCCTTTACATGTATGGAATAATAATTTTAAATGCATTAATTTTTATTTTAAATAAATTTTATAAAAAAAAAAACTCCTAAGGCAGGAAATTAATGACGCTGAAGTCAATAATGTAATATCAAAATTATCCATTTTTCTTCACTTTTCTTTGAAACCAATACGTCATCGATTCTTGAATCCTCTTCATGATGATTCATTTTCTCTTGTACCTCATTTGGCTTTTCAGTCTCAACTTGATTATTGTTATTCTCACATCCACCTTGATAAAGCTCTTCAAGTTCAATAATAAACCAAAAATTCTTATCAAAACTATTTCGATTATGATTAATATTGATGTTGTTGAAAATTTTACTTTCTTCTTCAGATTTCTCCTTGCATTCTTATGAATCTTCCAACCTCTGCTAGCTTCCAGTGCAGACCATAAATATAAATCCAAAAAAACAATTAATTATAGAATTAAAAATGTTTGAATCACTCTAACACACAAGCGTTTTCAATACGTATTATTAATAGACAAATTATGTTCCTTCAAATTTTGGTCTTGTTCCTCTCAGAGTGTGTGTCTCGTGGTATCAGTGTTTGTGAGCTGAGTTGAATGTGCACGTGTGTCTTTGTCTTTCATACGTATTACAGTATTGGCTCCAACGACATTTAACCTCCGGTGGAGGTTTTTTTTTCTTTCAATTTTTGTAATGTAGCGGCAATTAACAGTCTTTAGTTCATTTAGTGAGCGGCAGTTAGCTGTTGTTGAGGGTATTAGTGTATTTTTGAAGTGTGAATGAGCAAAATCTCAAATGAGATGAGAAATTTTCATTTCTTAGATGCACATGGTTGATGAATATGTTTATGAAGTTATACACAAATCATTAGATAGAGACAAATTGTTCATGTAAGTCATGAATAACTAAATGCAAACATAAACTACGATAAACCACATCACACAAGTAATACAAATTTGACATATATTATAATATGCAATTTAAGTAAATAAAAAATTACCTAAGACATGGTGGCACTAACGTGGTACTTCGTCGATCTGATTAGAGGGTATCTAAATGGCATTATTGAATGCAGTTTTTTAAATAGGTAAAACAAAGGTGTGGGAAGAGGAAAACAATATTGAGATAAAATTGTGAAAGCCATGTAAGTCTTAACCATTATTGAACTACTACAACCATGAAACTATTTCATAAGAAGTTTATTACTAGTAGGGTATTTATATATGACTACTATGTGATTAGTTGAATGTGAATGAATTTATGACAATGTGAACATATTAATTATTATGAATACATTTTTTCACTTCTTTATTTTTGATATTCATTATAAAACAATTTTTATATAAGGCTATATAACATAGATTAAAAATATAAGCAAAAACTATTCAAAAAGTAAAATGTATTTGGTCTGAAGTTTAAACATATTACATTTGACTTTTTAAATCATTTTTCTTTATATTTTATTGATAAGGACTATTGCAATAATTTTGTCTTTGATTATAATACTCCCTTTATAATGGAATAAAAGCCAAAAAAATATAATTAAAAGTCAAGTGCATTTGATGCCAAGTATGGACTAAATGTGTTTGATTTCATAATTCCTTTTAACTTTATTGGTGCTTATATTTCATTGGGAGGGAATGCAGGGAATGCGTGGTAACTATAAAGTATAAAAAAGGATTGAAAGTATGAAACATCTTGTTCATCACAAGGTTATATTCTACTTTCTTAAATCTAACATAAGGCAAGTTATAAACGGATGATTTCTAAACTTAATTTCCAACAAAGACGAAGGGGGGATTCAAGGATTCCTTAATCGTCGTTAAACATCTGAATCTACCAAGCTTAATCTCGCATTCGGTAGGATAATTAAATCTCTGCAACCATTTCAAATCTTTTCTTTTATTTGCTTTTTAAGTAGATTCTGCTAATTACCGAGTTGAACGAAAATCCGTATGGAGACGATTAACTTACTACTGTATTACTTGGTACGATTTGGTGCACCTGCCTAAATCATCCCATCAAATACTTTACAAGCAAAGGTCTAAGACGATCCTTAACACTAAATGGAATAACTTGGTGATCAGACCAACTGATGGCATCTTGCCTGACTTCCAGACTACTACTCTTCCAAAGCCTCTGCCATTCCCATTTGACGTCTCCCTATTTGGATGTGGGGGAAAGCCCGATCCACGAATTAATGTAGAGGGTCACGGTCTAAAAATAACATAATTACAGAAATACAACATCCATTTGTAGGCATGGTAAATGACATTAAAATAAAAATTCTACATATAAATCATCACAATGCACATTCAGCCTAAAAATGCAGACTCTAGATGAGTGTGACGCCTATCGCTAGTCATCACATGCAAATGATTCTTAAATTATTACCGCTCCACAGAGGGTTGTGGCAGCGCCACTAAGGTGACGAGTATCTTACTCATCAATCAGACTCAAAGATCCACGTCATAAGGTGGTTCCAATATGGAATACGCACCCTGTGCCCCTCTCCGTTGTGCACCTCGTGACTCCTCTTTGACGGCCACGTAACTATGAAATGCACGAGTATACGATTCTCCATATATGTTAATGCAACAACTTAGATATCTCAAAAGCATGTGTAATTTCAATGAAATGCTTGTTCGTTAATATAGTCATGATCATTATGTACACCAACATATATTCATTAAGCATTTCAATTATTTTGAAAGCAAAACACATCAACATATCATAGTCACATTGGTAGCATATGATCCCCAACTGGGCGAGCATATTAACTCAACATGTTTATTTACAAATAACAAAAAGATAAGCACATAAACCAATCAAACAGTTAAGTAACTATAGCGTTTTGAGATAGTGCCCTTACTTGAGCAAAACATTTCTTTTTATTTCTTTTAGTCATGAAAGACCGTCAAGAATCCAATAGTCCTCCATTTAAATGTTTTTATTTCTCGTCTTACTTATTTCTCTAAACTCTAACCCAAACTTTCTCACAATCTCATAAGTCTTTCAAAGTTCACAACACCAACATTCAAAAGAAAGGACAAAGGAAAATTGAAGGAGTACAAAGAGATGATCAGACTCAAGAGAAAGAAATATAAATATAGTTGACTATTTTCTACCCAAAGAATCCACGATTTTGAAGGTTGAAAAATGTGGACAAGATATATTATTATTAAAAAAAAAACAAAATAGATCTATTAAAAATCCAATACAAATTTAAAATCCCAATGGAATCATCCACCTTATTTTCAAAATTAATTTAATAAAAAAAACTGAAACAAAATAAAAATAATTTATTTATAAAAGTAATTTAATAAAAAAAAAAAAACAAGAAGCTAAAGCAAGAAATGCATATTCCAACAAAAATCAAATGCATATTCGCTTTTGAACATTAGGACATCTAGAAATTCTTTTCCTGAGATTTTCCGTCAATTTCTCTTATGGTCTTTATTTTTAAGATCTCAATTTGTTTTTTATTTTGTAAATTACTATTCTAACCAAACATTCCTATTCTAGATTTTGTCGTTTAAGGTTGTCTTCCAAAAATACCCTTTTGTCGCCTCATAATAGTGTATGCTAAAAATTTCTTCTTTATGAACCATTGCATTGTTCTACTCAATTAAAAGGTTTTTTCTTTCTTTGATATTTATCCTTTACAATCATGTTCAATCTTTTTGTTTCTCCAAATTCTGCATAATCATTATCATGGCTCATTTGTTAAACTCTGATCCTAGTTCTCATTTCACAAGAACTATTTGCAAATACCCTTTTGTTTCTTCTTCTTATTCTGAGGTTAATAGAGTTGTTAGGTTCAATCTTAAATCTTGCTTTGATAATGGAAATGGTAATGCCAAAAGGGTTTTTCTGAAGGAAAATACAAAGGGTTTAGAGAAGGGTATTCCTGTCATTGATGGGAAATGTGATGCTACTATTGTTGAGCATAGATCACAAGGTGGAAGTCACAATAGATCTTTTTGTTACCCTGATCAGAAATTTTCTCATAAGCTTGTAGTTGCTGTTGATGTTGATGAAGGTTTGTATTTAATTATGTATCTCTGTTAAATGTTAATCCTTTATTCTTGCATGATGATGGTATTTCTGTGTTTCATTTTTTTTTCACTTTTAAGTTTTCAATGTGTTATAGAATGCTTTCAAAATGTTATCGGACAACGGTAAAACCGGCAATGTTGACGGGGTGTTGGGCTGTCAAGAACTAACACGAAAATAAATTAAAAGTAGATGAGGATGTTGTGCTGGATGTGTGGCAAGACTAGACGTCATGTGATTAGACATGACAACATTAAAGAGATAATTGAGGTAGCATCTATAGTAAAAAAGTTGGTAGAAACTAGACGTAGGTGATTTGGGCATGTAGGAAGAAGACTTGTAGATTTTGTAGTAAGGAGATTAGATCGGATGGAAGGTAGTCAAATCACTAGAGGCAAAGGAAGACCTTGAAAAACTATAAGATAAAGAGTAAATAGGCAATTACCCCCTGAAATTGTAAGTTTCGTCAATTACCCCCTGAAATTAACAAAACTTCAATTACCCTTGAAATTGTACAACGTTAATCAATTTACCCCCTCCGTCAAATTCTTCTGTTAGTCAACATGATGTTTTGCAAATACCCTTGATGTTTTGTACTTATGTGAAAATGCCCCCTAACTTGAAAATTTATATATTTTTTTCTTATCCTTGACTCAAAAGATATTAAAGGCAAACAATTAACTTTGGTCATTTTCATTGTTAAATGTCAAAATGAAATATGGTACTGGAAACAACACATGGAACATCTTATTAGGCCATTTTCATTGCAATGAGAACACCTTTGGAATCCACACTCATCCACTAACCTTACAATTATCATCTTCTTCATAATCACCTTCATAGTAGATTTTACAACTTCCATAACATATTTCACAAGGAACAAACTTTATATCACCACAAGCCTCACATCCACCATCACCTCCTTCAATGTCGTCAATCCTTTCACAACAATCAAGCAATTTCTCAAGCTTCTTGTCATAATGAAGTTCTGAATTTCCTCAACTCCACCAATGTATTTCTTTTCAATAAACACTTTTGGTAAGCCTCCTTTACCATAGTACCCTTCACCAAGTAACTCTTTAAGCTCTTCCTTGAATCCTAAATACATTTCCCCAAGCTTCTTTGTTTGCCTTTAATATCTTTTGAGTAAAGTATAAGAAAAAAAATATAAATTTTTAAGTTCGGGGGGCATTTTGCACACAAGTACAAAACTTCATGGGATATTTGCAAAACATTATGTTGACTAACAGAAGAATTTGACGGAGGGGGTAAATTGATTAACGTTGTGCAATTTCAGGGGGTAATTGAAGTTTTGTTAATTTCAATGGGATAATTGACGAAACTTACAATTTCAGGGGGGTAATTGCTTATTTACTCATAAGATAAACTATTAAGAAAGATATAAAAATATGGTATACCGTATATGATACATCATTGTGCCTCGTTTGGTCCATGTAACCTACCCCACTCAATGGGATATGACTTGGTTGTTGTTGTTATAGAATGCTTTTGAAAGATATCAACATGTGGTTGGTTTGAGTGACGTGACTTAGACACCTTAAGCACGTGGTCTGGGCTCTGATCCTTGGCTCTTGCCTATGGAGAAAACCCGGTTGAGAGGAGAAAATTCATCCTGTGTGCCCAACAGGTTCCCAGACAGAGATCAGTGACTATTAAACGGTGGTGCGTATTTTCTGTCTATAACAGGGTTCAAGATTAAGAAACTAAAGTAAAAAATGTCTCCCTCATTGAGTGCATGAATTAGTCAGATTATTCTGGAATTTCGGCAAATGCTTCATGTTGTTAGTCGTATATTTTATTGAGTTTTAGTGTTGTAAAAAATCAGCCGTGGTAATGCCATGGCAGATTTTTCGACAACCGCCATGGCCAATTTGTGAAGGATGGTGGCACCATGGCGGATATGATGGCTTAAAATCGCAGATTTTGGCTTTCCTTCATGGTCTGTCAGCCGCCATCTGGAACTGGTTGTACTAGGCCATTGTGTTAGTTGAAGGATTTGTTCTCTTTCTTTTGTTAAACATGAAACTCACATGGTTCTTTACATTTCTTAGAATGTGAAATGAATTCTAGGATTCTGCACTTTTATTCTCCCCCTGATTGCATTTGTTTCATCTCCTTTTCTTTTATATGCAGTATTAGGAAACTTCGTGTCAGCTCTGAACAAGTTCATAGCAGATCGATACTCATCAAATTATTCGGTTTCTGAGTATCATGTGTACGAGTTCTTCAAGGTATCTCCTGGTTAATGCTTCAACAAATCTATATTTTCGTGATAGTTTTTTTTTTTTTTTACTCCATGATAGTTAGCTGGAAATTGGAAATTTTGCATTAACCACAATACTACATGCATATTGATATTTGGCTTATTTGAGATTATTTAATATTCTTTGGTATTAACCCTTAACAATGTAATTGTAAGCTCATTCTACCTGTTATAATCACGGTTTATTAGCTTGTATTGGAGGATTGGAATTCACCTTGTGGGCATTTCTTTCCTTGCATATTATGAAGAGGGAACTACCTTTTGCACTCTTTTCTAATGCTGTAGAGAACTCTGCTTACATATTTAAAAACATGGATTTTTATTAGCTCCTAGTTCTGTTCTTTCGACGATTTTTTGGTGTTTAAAAATTTGCGTACCTCTTCTCTCAAGCCATTTTATTCATTATCTTGCATTGGTCTAAACTTTTAAAAACTCATTTAGTTTGTGTATTGCATAGAATTTTAATTATGTTTGTAGATGAGACTCTGATGAACCCTTCATTTCCCTTACAGATATGGAACTGTTCACGAGATGAAGGTAAATGCATACAGCCGTTCTGTTGTTTCATTTTATGAAGGCTAAATTGCATTTTTGGTCCCTTCACTATTTAATTAGTATCGCTTTGGTCCCTTAATTAAAATTTGATTTATTTTGGTATCTTAACTTTCTCTCCTTACACATTTTGGTCCTTTCCGTTAGTTTTAATTCAAAAACGTTAGGTTTTCTTTATCTTCTTCTCCTCTTCATCTTCACATCATCTCCATCAACCTTCAACAACAAAAATCCGAGAAAAATTTCAGAAGAAAATGAAGAAAACAACGTTTTTGAATTAAAACTAACAGAGAGGACCAAAATGTGTAACGAAGAGAAGTTAAGATACCAAAATAAATCAAATTTTAATTAAGGGACCAAAGCGATACTAATTAAATAGTTAAGGGACCAAAAACATAATTTAACCTTTTATGAATTATTTTTCACCATTTTCGTTCATTATGCTTATGCCTGATAAAATTTATTCATGCTGGATAACAATAATTGGACTGATTAGAAATCGATATCTTCATATTGTGCAGCTAATAGTCGTGTTCATGAGTTTTTTGAGACACCATATTTCAAGTCAGGGATCCAACCTATCCCAGGTGCTCAAATGTCCCTGCAGAAATTATCAAGATTTTGTGACCTATCAATTGTAACGTACGTTTTGCCACTGATTTTACTTCAATGTGTAGCAGAGTCTGCGATTCATCAACTAATAGTTGTTTGTTTGTATATGTTTATGTTCAGATCTCGGCAGAATGCAATCAAGGACCATACAATTGAGTGGATAGAGAATAACTTTTCAGGATTGTTTGATGAGATTCACTTTGGAAACCACTTTGCTCTTGATGGAGTGTCAAGACCAAAGTCGGAGATTTGTAGGTATGCCACTTAGTTCTATCCACCTTCATTTCTCCTATATCTTTATTCCCTAAATAAAAGCCGTCACTTTCTTAATTCATTCATATATGATTATCAATATTTTACGCGAGTCGTATTTTGATTCGATATAAAACTGAACCTGATCGATACGTAGATTTAGTATATGTATAAATTGGACATGAATCTCATCTTGAATCCCAGTTTATTTTAATGAATCACTTTCTAAATTTAGTGCAGTCAACCACTTTTTTAATGTCAACTTTGTATAGACAACCACTTTTTTATCATTTGATTTATGACTCGAATCTTGAATTATTTTGAGATTAGTCGATGATATAGATTAGCTTATAGGTTGTCTGTGTTGCTTGTTTTTACATAAAAATGTCATATTTTTATTCGTAATGTATCTTACAATTCATTGTAATAAGATTTAATTCATAATTCGAAGAATAGGTCTTTGATGCACAATTTGAATCTCAATTTGATAACCATGCTTGCATCTATTAACATTTTGAACTATGGACCCGGCTCCCCTGCAGTCACTAGTTGTCAGGGTACAGATCGAACGGTACAGTGGTTGCCGTTCTATCAGGATTGAACGGTCCAGATTCAATCTCAGTAATTTGAGTTACAAAATATACATTAAAATCTGTATTTTTTCGATTGTCTGATCAAGATTGGACGAACACCAATGTCTCGAATGCATGTATGTTGGATCCCTTGGCTGCAGGGAATCCGAATTCACTCTAGATAGGCAGATCCAAGTCTTTTTTTTTCTTTTAAAGTTGATGCAAACTTAATGCTTCCAATGATTTATTGTTTATAGATTCCATATACATTGTCAGGTCTTTAAATGCTAAGGTTCTTATCGATGATAACCCAAGATATGCAATTGAGTGTGCTGAAGCTGGAATTAGAGTCCTACTTTTCGATTATGAAAATTCGTATCCTTGGAGCAAGACTGAGTTTGCTTATCAACACCCTCTTGTGCACAAAGTTGAGAACTGGGAAGAAGTTGAACAAGAATTAATGTCATTGATAACTTTATAGTTTACTAAAAATCCTGCAACATCATGGATTATGTAAAAAAGCACTTTTTTAGATGTACTAACTGAACTGTTTCAATACTCTTAGCTTCCGTTTGGATGGGCGTTTAAATCAAATTTCTCGCGTTCCAATGCCAATTTAACATGATTTTTTCAAAGCTGGAAATTCTAGCATCAGTGTGAACGTGGGTTTGGTGGCTTTCCACCGCTATTCCAAACATAGCATTAGACAAATTTAGATGTACAATGCACAGAGAAACTATTTGTAATACTCTTCACAAATTAAGGTGTTGAGATGAATGGTGTGCTTAGAACAGAAGAATGGTTTACTCAGAGACAAGCCACACTGAAAGTAATATCTCTTCGGCTGGCGAAGAAGGTGGGCGAAGAGGAAGAAAGCGTAATAGAAAGCGAAAATGGTGCTAAGGATACCATTTTTGCATTAAATGTGTCTACTCAATGTTGTTTCCGTTATAGATTGACTTAGAGACTAACTTGATAAGTAGTGGACGTTTTCAACTAACCTAGAAAGGATGCTATGGAATTTGGATATGTAATATTAGCTTGCGAACGTAATTTTGCTTCTCAATTTACAAATTTTCGTGTTGAATTTAGTCGAAGACATGCAAATGAGGCCAGGGTAGCCACATTTTAAGATAAGTCCATTAATTTTATTGATATACCATCATTTATATTTTAGTTCCTTGTTAATGACATGTTATACGTATCCTACCTTGAAAAAGAAATTGTATCAAGCACGATCTTTTTTTGCAATATCCTACTTCCTCTGTTTTTAAATGTATTTTTTTTATCAAAATTAAAATATCAAATACACTTTTAATTTATGTTTTAAGATAATTTTTTCAATAACAAATTTTAGCAATCAGTTGTTATATTAGTTTTTTTTTTCATCAGAATTTCAACTCAAGACTCCAATTTTTTTACTTTTAACTCAAACAAATTGAACTATCCATCCAACTTATTTATTTATTTTCCAGTTTTAATTTTAGTTAATATTATGTACACTAGTCACTCTCGTTAATTAAAGTTTCACAAAGCAATTATAGATAAACTAGGGTTCACGAAAAAGACAACGAAAATGTCACTTCAACCGAATATTTCAAATTTTGAAGGCTCTGAATGGCTCCACATTTTTCTCAACATTTTTTCCACGGTACAAACTCAGACTATTCAACTTTGTCGGTGATTTGTATCTGTGAAAATGACTACACATATTTCTTTGAGGAAATCTGCGGGAAAAAAAGAAGAACGGGGACAAGTTCAATTGCAATCGGGATTGTTTATGATATGATATGATTAACGAATTCAGATGTTTAGACCATCTCCATTGAGAGGGTCTTAACTATTTAAGACCTGGTACCTATTAGATATCTCCAATGGAGAGAATCTTTTTCAGGGTCTTATAAGACCCCCCACATTTAAGTGGGACCCACACTCGTTTAATATTAAAAAATTGACATATAATGATATAAAATTATTGATAGTTGATTAGTGAATCCCATTTAAGAATCTGTGTGAGATCTAAGTTGGAGTGATTGAGTGTTTATTAGGTACTACTATTAAAAAATTATAAATTAGTGATGTGTACACGTGAGATCCATTTAAGAACCAAAAAAATGGGTGTCTCCGATGTGGATGCTCTTATATTGTGCTATAACATACTCTTTCACAGTGCGGTTTGATTGGTTCAGGTAAAAAACTATCCGATCTAAAATAAAAATCATGTATGATTTGATTATAACACTTAAAAAAATTAACCCAATTAGGTGGGCTTTGTGATGTTTGCTTGTGATCTTCGAGTATGCTATCTCAGGTTCAATTCTCTCTTGTGTCAATTTAGATGGGTTAATTTATCTTCTTAAAAAAAAAAACTTAAAAAAATTGATTCGATCTAATACAACCAAATGCAGTTTTATTTGGATTGATAACACTTAAAAATAAACTGATCCGATATTTGGTTTTATTTCGGTTGATTTTTGGATATCTAAAATTCAATTGTATTTTTTCTATTAATTTTGACATGATTGCTTCTATTAATATTACACAAACACGGTAATATTAATAGGTTTGATAGAAATATAACATAAAAATATTAGAAATTAATTTTACAGAACAAAAATGATCGACTATGTTTGAAACATATGTATTAAAAATATAGTGATAAGTATTGTTTTAAAACATTTAAAACTAACAAACAATAGATTAATGCAAACCAACCATATTTTTTAAATATACCTTGGAATAAAACCCCATCATTATATTCCAATAAAAGTTATTACTCTTTTGGGTCCTAATTATAATTTTTTTTTTTACTTTTTAAATTTATTGAATGATTGATGTATCTTGTCTAGAATATAGACCAAATATATCATTTATGGAATGAATAAAAAAAGTCAAATGTTTCTTATAAATATGACCAGAGGAAGTAATATACTAGTACAAAAATAAACACGTATAAAATTTTACTTGTGCGCTTTGCTTCGGTTTTGAAAATGTGATCCAACCGAACGACTTTCATGAAACCACATTCAAATGCATCAAATAATATTTGGTTTTATGTTGTTTTTAGTTTTTTTTTATCAGATGTAAAAAAAAAAATTGGATCGATTTGCAATTTTACTTTGATTCGGTTTGATTTTTCCTTTTTAGGGTGATGGTTCCATTTGGATTTGAACACCTCTAACTACCATTATAACAAAAGTACAAGATAGAAGACTTAATAAAGTTTTCGCTCTAGAAGTCACATATCCTTAAAAAAAAAAAAAAGGAATGATATTTGTAGAACTATTTTGAAGACAACTATTTTTTTTCCATTCTTTTGAGGGGATGGAGGGAGAGAGAGAGTATGAACACAATATTATCTCTAAATTGTCACAAAATAGTGGTAAAAATATCATTTTTCAATAAAAAAATACAAATATTTGCACTCTATATCTTATATTCTATCACTTCAATTTTACGTTTTTTTCGAAGGTAAGTTCAATTTTACTTTTTCTTTCGATTTTTTCTCCATATTAATAATAAATCTAAATAATAAATGAATTTTTATTTCTCCAATCCAAAGTTCCAAAATAATTTTTGAACAAAAAATTCCAAAATCACCTAAAAAAAACAAAAATTTCTAAAATATTAAAGTGGGTAACTTCTAAAATATTTGTATCATCTAAACGAGTAAGGATCCTATTTTTTTATTTTTTTGAAAGAAGTTAGGATCCTATTATTAAAGATTTTAGATAAGTTTGTTCTCGTGAGCTTATAACTCAGTTGGTACGGACATTACATAATATATTTGGGGTTCGAACCCAACCACCACAAAAAAAAAGAGTTAAGATAAGTTTCGGTGTATAAAAACAAATTGAAAATTTAATATAACGCTTCTACATTTATATTTCCTAATTGAATAAATGGATAAAATACAAAATAGAGAGGATATTATTATTTTTTTCTCGGGAGGATATTATAGTTATAGTTTTTATTTTGACAGAAATATTATAGTTATAGTTGATATATATTGTTTGAAATTATTTTAAATAAATACTTTTTCGAAAAAACGTTGACGTGTAAAACGACCGGCAACTACATACATGAGAGCAAAGAACTGAACGCGCTTTTGTCTTCGTAGCATCGTCCCAACTAAAAAAGTCTCTTTCGGCTTTATTGTCTCCCTTGTAGTCAAAGTCTCAAAGAAACATACATGCACACATTCATCTTCTTTTTCTTTTATGATCTTCATAACTTCGTTGGGATGAAAAAGACAGCTCCAACTTAATAACCTCAAATACTTAATAATGTTTCAAAGTCTTCCATGTATTTTTTAGTCCTCATAAAATCAGCTATTGTGTTTTTAGACCGGGTTGTATGTGACCCGAACCTAACACTAGTTCAGACCAATTGATAGACCCGAACCCAACCCTAAATTCAATGAGGTTCGTGTCTAATAAAGACAAGATAATATCAAAACAAAATCAGGTTGGTTCCAAGACAAATCGTCGTTGCATAAGGCTTTTTTTAAAAAAAAATTAATCAACAATATTTTTTAACCATAGTACAACATTAATATTAATTCTTGTAGCTATATAATTTTTTGTAAAAAAAGAAAAAAAAAAACTCAGACAACACCTATATACAATAAAAGAACTATTTCCCATCATCTGAGAATTTTTTTTTTATAATCAAGGAGAGAGGACAGGCATCAAGAGGCAACATCGACATACCAACTAGGTTGGCACCTCGAGAAACCTCCATCCTATGCCGCCAAACTCTAGAGATTTTATTAAAAAAAAGGGGAAAAATAATTACAAGGGAGGGGGGATTAGGCCTAAACCCTCAAAAGAAAACATAAAGGAAATAAAAAGCAGAAAACAAAAACAACCAAAAAACAAATTAAGGAAATTTGTAGTTAGGTAAACCACATCTATCCCGAAAGAAAAGGTTTATGAGACATATATAAATTCTTTAAAGCAATCCGAGTATCAGAATTACCGATACCTCTAACATTCCAATAGAGAAAATTCATGGAGCAGTCAGATGATTACCACCCCGAGAACGGGTTTTAGTAGGCTGCTTTGCTAAGACCTGTTGTAATTTAATTTTCTGTTTCTATTTTCTTGTTAGGACCGGTGTGAAGTCTTTAGCAGATGATCTTTCATCATATTCACGAACTCTGTCCCACAAAACTAGACTGTGCTGAATATTCTTGCTGGGATGTACTTCTTGTTGTCGTAACTCGGCAACCACTTGCTCCTCTTGAATTGTCGTGGGCATGCTAGCACTTACAGCAAGGGACCGCTCTACAATCACAGGTGACACCAAGGAATGGCATGACCCAGAATGCACGTCAACGTGCTCAACACTATGTTTCTTTGGAGAAGTAATAGCAATTGCGTGACCTGATGTAGTGATGTCTTGGGATTCATCCGTCGAAGCATTCATAATTGGATCAATTGCAGGGAAAGGAGGCCACATGTCTTGACTAGGCATATGTACCGCGGCCAAATCAAGAGGAATGGAATCATTAGCACCCTTGGACGCCGAGATTGGGCTCCCTTCTCTATTTTGAGACACATTATTATCCACATCATCATGCACGTCAACGTGCTCAATAGTAAAAAAAGGAGGAACAGGAACTGTCGGAACCAAATGAACTTTCTCATTACTAGTTACCGTGAGAGTTGCTGCTTCTAAAATTTTTTGCACGTCATCGTGCTCTACGGTTGCTGCCAATTCCAAAACAGATATATCGGGCCGAGGTAAAGTACCTTGAGGAATTGCATCTGAAACATCTTGCAAGATATGGAGGAAAGAACCTGCTGCAACATCTCTTTGGGGAACATATTGTGTAACATTCTCATTAGTGGTGGCAGCTGCTGGGATAACAAATTGAGTCGCATTTTCATCAGTAGTGGCAGCTGCTGGTGGGGGAACAGCAGCTTGTGTCGCAGTAGCATCAACAGTGACAACTATTGGTGGGGTAACATCAGCTTGTGTCGCAGTAGCATCAATGGTGGCAGCTGTTGGTGGGGGAACAACAGGGACGTAACGTAATGTACCGGAGGAAGAAGCTCCTTTCACAACACGGGCCTTGTTTGTTTCAGGCACTTTTTTTTTTCCCACGGTCATTAACCTTAGCCACCTCAGGATTCAACCACTTGCAATTCACGACATTATGTCCAATGACATAACAATCATCTGAGAAATCATTGGGACAAAACTTTGAACAACAAGTGTAATTCTATTTGTTGATTTTAACACCTTTGTGTACAACGACTTTGTAACCATGAACCTATGGATCAAAAATAGAAAAATGAGATTGTAACTTTCAACGCATAAATTTGATATTTGTTATGCCACTATATATGGTTCTATAGAAAATAAATCATCACAACACAACACAATACACGTATAAACACCAAATTTCTAACATGAACCTAAAGAATGCAATTCTATCTTCATTAATTAGAAAATATGAGTTTGTATGTCAAAGAGTAGAATGTAGAGGAGTGTAAGAGTGTTATAAAATAATATATAAAATAAAAACCTAGTTTGTGGTCATATTTAATTTTTTGACCGGGTCAAACATGACCCATAAACTTTGTAAAAATTGTTTTAGTTAATTGAATTTTTTTTGGTTACAAAGCTAAGAGGAAAGGAAAAAAAACAAAGCGAAACCGAATAATAGTTCTCATAAAAATATTTTTTTGCGGGAAAAAGCTTTATGTTACGAATAATAGTTCTCACACAAATAACAATTAAGTACAATTTTTCTTCATCATGCCATCCATGTATTCCATCACTAATGTGACGAATAATAGTTCTCACCCTGGTAAAAAAAAAAATAGAGAGAATAAAATGATAAACTTTAAATTAAAGTTAATTCAACTAGCTTAGCTTATCTAAATAAGTTATACGTTAAAAAAAAGTTATAGACTCTTGAGAAGAAAAAAATGTTATCAAACGAGTCGTTTTTT
>Ga0315915_1005586_pt1 | contig 15653 bp, 18 predicted proteins | sample MpolbnodulesMG_FD_207738 | JGI IMG/M metagenome (GOLD analysis project Ga0315915, IMG submission 207738) | Medicago polymorpha root nodule microbial communities from Los Angeles, California, United States - branched nodules | ecosystem: Host-associated > Plants > Roots > Nodule | place: USA... | reverse complement strand
TAAAAAGCTTAATTACAGCTTATTGCACAAGCACCTATCATGATAATCTCTTATGTATAAGCTATAAATAAAGTTAAATTGGCTTAAATTATAAATTATTCCAAACAGTCTCACAAAACTTATGTCAGTATATAGACTCACTCAAATAAGCCTAATTGAAATTGATTTTTTTTTTGTTTATAAATTATGAGAGTAATATGAATTTAACGTTAAACAAATAAGAAATTCTGAATCAAACCAAAGCATACCAGTAATATAACAAATAGGGACGACCGCGTTACGAGGGTCTTCTATGAATTTCATGATACGACGAACCTGAGAATCTGTAAACCTCGGCTGCAATTATACACACACAAAACAAACCAATATTCATATTCATATTTATATTAAAAAAAACTAAAAACTAAAAACATGAACTCTAACTTACAGATTCCATTGTGACCAGTCTTTCTTATAATCCACACACGAAAACAGTGTTGTTGAGAAGTGAAAGATAAAAGATTGTTATGAATTGAAGAAACAAAAATAACTTTAATATAATATGACGGTATGGATGAAAGTGAGAGTGTGTGATAGGTTTTTATTGTTAGGGTTGCGGCAAACGCTAAACACTATCACGTACTGCATGGGCCAATGGGTATGGATTTGTTGCTTCTGCCCAATAACACTTTTATTTTCCTACTACTTTTTAAAGGCGTTTTTTTTAAGACCCCCTAAATACATTTGACCATTAGATTAAAAGAAACATTGATCCTTATTAAACAAGAAACTGAATAATTTTTAACTTCAACTACATTGAAAAAATAGTAATTTTCAGTTCTATTTGCTATGTTTTTTGACCTAGTCATTGTCTTAAGAAGCAACCCTGTTTCTTGTTCTTCTTCTTGCTTGTGTGAGGTGAGGTGATTCGTGTTTTGAAAATTGTAACAGTGATAGTACACTACACTGCTTTGAGTTTGGAAAATGATGAAGATGACGATGAACAGTGACAAGTGTTAAACAGATCGGAAACTCTGCTCTTGACTTCTCAAATACATCTTTTATTAAAGGGTTAATTAAATTTTTAATCCCGTAAATATTCACAGTTTTGTTTTTAATCCCTACAAAATAAAATCACACATTTCAGTCCTGTGACATTTTTCTTAAACATTTTAAGGACCAAAACTTTTGATAGAAATTTTTGACAGGGACTAAAAGTGCTAATGGAAAAATTTATAGGGACTAAAAATGCTGATGAAAAATTTTATAGGGACTAAAAAGTGTGATTTTATTTTGTAGGAACTAAAAACAAAACTGTGAATATTTACGGGAACTGAAAACTTAATTAACTCTTTATTAAATTATCTAAATTTATTTACAAATTAGGAAGAAAAAAGATTAAATATGAAATGGGTAATTTTTTCAATCAAAAGTTGCAATTACCGTATCAAAAAACAAAGAGTTATTACCATTTGCTTTTGGAGCTAATGCCATCTCTATTATTGGGACGTGAGGTGGACTCAGCTGGGAATATGTATGTTATGTTATTAGACTTTAAAATTACATTAAACCATATTGTGGTATAAATGGGTTCCACCGAATATATTATATTATTTTACATTTCTCTATTATTTAAATCACTTAACTACATTTTCTAAATATTTATGCTACTCTCTAAAACTCTAAAATAGGTCCAACAAAACCCCACAATATACATCACAATTGTATTTTATATTAATACATAACACCCTTTCCCATCGTAATTTAATTTTATAATAGTTTATAAATTCAACAATGTATAAACCACGGTAGCATTGCAGAGGCACGGTTGCCATACCCAAATTGTCAAATATCCTCATTTGTGTGACAAAGTGGCATAGGGACAGGCAAAGACACTCAAAAATTCAACCGTTAATGGTGCTCTAACATTACAAAATTGTACTTATATAGCTTTCATGACGTTTAAAGACGATGATGTGATAAGAGTCTCATCTAAGATATGTTTAAAAATGAGTTTATAAATAATCGAGTTAGATCAAATCCAAATTCTAATATCAACCAAGAATTATTCTTTATAATCACTTTTTTCTGGAATTATTCAGAATGAAACTAATGTAATTATGAGTTACAGACTTCTTTTATGATATTCCCACTGAAAATTGATTCAAGTGTACTTGTGAGGATTCAAGCGTCCTATATTACAGTGTCTTTTACATACATAAATATCATAGTTGATATGACATTACAAACTAATGTCTATAGTTTTCTTTGAAACAATTCCCTTTTCATAGTTGGTCATGTGTCCTTCCTTTCTTTTGCTTTTTTCCTTTGTATATTTGTTAAGATGATAATGCTACATCTTAACACTTAATAATTGAAGCCTAATTTAGAAATTTCAGAATCAAGTTTTTTATATGTTTTCTTACACTAGTTAAGCTTGACACAAACAATGACCATCTAAGGGAATCTAATTTTGGCCTTTTATGTTTTCTTTCATCATTAAATTCTCTTTTATCATATACTAGTACCATTTAATTCTCTTTTATCATATAGTAGTATATCATTTTGCTTCTTTTCTCTCATACAACATGTGATTGTACCACGGTTAGTTCAACCTTTTCCTTCCTTCTTTTTTACATTGTTTCATTTTTTCCTTTACTTTTCTTAAATATTTTTTTTTATTAATTCTTCGTTATCCAGATCAGCCGTGGTTAAATCAATTGAACCATGATTCAAATGGGTCATCACTTAGATCTTTTTTTTTTTTGAAGAAGCTAAATTTGTCCACCTATAAATTGGCACTTGGGAGAATCGAACTTGAGACCTCGAGGAGGAGCACACTCCCAAGTCCCAAGCCAATACTTATTTTAGTTAAGTTAAATTTGCCCACCTATAAATTGGCACTTCTAATTTTTAAAATTGAAATTGTCACAAAATGCTTATGTTAGTTCTGAAGCATTAGCTGACATATGAAGTTGTCATGGAAAATGTTAGGTAAGCTTCCAAGACTAAATAATAATAGTATAAAGCTAGACTATTGTTGATTATATGAAGTCTAAAACCATGTAAGATTGCAAATTATATGATCTAATATCTTACAATGCTAGGAGTAAAGTAACCATTTCCTTTTCCTTTCATGAGGGTAGCAGCCTTTTTTGCTTGCAAACTCATTTTTATTTTGATTGAGACAATGGTGAATTGACACAAACAAAGTGTTGGACCCAAGCAACTCAGGCTGCATGTATGATTGTATGTACTGTTGGTTTGCAAAAACACATGTTAGCAACAAAAAAAAAATTGACATTTGATGTATATGTAAAAGCTTTCTGAGATTATTCATTTAACTCACACTGTGTTGGAATCAAATCCTTGACAAGAAAGGATAGGATAACTTGCATGTCTGCCTACAAATGATAAAAAAAAAAAACCTAGCTTGGAAGTGGTACGGAACCATTAACATCATAGTGGAGACTAAAAAAGAAAAATAAAACAACTTTTAGTTCTTGAGATAAAATAATTAAGACAATAATTTTTACTTGAGCTATCGTTAGAAAAGAGATGTTTGATCTCTTACAATAACAACTAAATTATATATCTTTTTAATTATTGTCAATGATTAAGTTTACAATTTTTTAATCATTGGTATAGATCTAAATATCCATTTTCTAGTGGTTGTTTATGTAGAGAGTAAGTTAAGTTACTCCGGTTTTTTCTTCGCAGGGACTAAAAACTACTATTTATTTTTGTTAGAGAAAAAATAAATTTCATAGTTTTTCTCAAAATCTAAAATGGGCCTTCATTATTAACATTATGGAGAAGTCTAGTCAGCTACAAATTTGTTTTATTATTATTTTCCTTACATGAATTTGTTTAAACTAATGAGCTCAATTCTTGAACTAAATGTCCTTTGTGTGCTTTAACATGAGGCCTTAATAAGTTCTTCTGAATGATGGATATCGGGCGTTTTTTTAGCTTTTTTTAAAATAGATTTTTACAATGTAATATCTTTTTGCTAAAAAAATTTCAATAAAGAATTTTTAAGAAAAGTTTCGAATGAAAAATCTGCTTGAATAGTTTATTTTAAAATATTATTCTAAGTATTTCATCATTTTGTTATAATTTCTTTTGGATACTAAAATTTTGAAAAAATGTCTAAAAAAAAACTATTTCAAATAGTTTTTCATAAAAATCATTTTTGAAAGATGTCACTTTGAAAAAATATGTGATTTTTACTATGTAAAATCTCTAACAATGAGTACTTAAGTTAGTGAATGTCAAAATCTCATTTTTAACTTATATTAAATGAGTTTGAAATAATTTTTACTATTTTTGAATAAATTTCTAAAATATCCATTTTTAAAAATAAAATAAAAACTATTTTTTTTAAATCTGAAACAAATGGGCCAATAATATATATTGTAGTGGACTTGAAAACAAAAAGAATCTATAAATAAAATATAGGTATATTTTTTACAAAGGGTAGTAAAGCTTTTAGTTACTAAGATAATATAATGTCATTATACTATATTTTGTGTTTAAATGTCTAATTAATGTTGCTAATTTTTAAAAATGTGTGCATTCTTATCTTCTTTTTCTTGGTACAAATACAACGTGTATTCATATCTTTAATTCACTGTTAAACTATAATACTTTTGATGTCCATTTATTTTAAGAAATGGTGTGTATCTCTACTAACATATCTGTTTATTTTTTTAAGAAGGGTTTTTCTATCATGTGTAAATTTGCACATGTTAAGAAGTTTAAAATAGAAATTTTGTATTGAAACTTGTACATTTAATATTAAAATAAAACTTTTGAATAAATAATTGTTGTTTTCCAAGAAAAAGTTACTACTATTAGTTGTTTTAACATGTGCAATGTTGCACATGTTAGACAAACCCTTTTAAGAAATAAAGAAGATTATGATTTTAACAACAATAAAATGAGGATTCTCTAATTGCCCATCCAAAAAATATAATAATCTTGTATACATATATCTTGTAGGAGTAGATCCACTAGAAAATCAAATATCACAATTATGGCAAGTTCCTACTAAAACAAGAGTCTATGATTTATGTGAAAAATTAATGTAGGCGATAGAGTTCAAGGAAACATCAAAATATACAATATTGATATGGTTGGCAAAAAAGTGTAATAGGTTATAGGATAGTACTGAGTTGCTTTTGAGGTTCATTGCTTTTGTACTATTTTGTTTGCTGGGCAGAATTTGAATCAAAATCCTTTTTATGATAACCTTGCTTGTACAAAAGTAAAATAGGTAGGGATTCAAGAATTGGACCATTACCAATTCATCGTACCAACATGAGAATATCAAAGGATAACTCAAACATGGACCATTTATTTCCACTTACACTCCAATGCAAGTCACATCACCATGTGCCCTAAGTCTCCAAGGAAGTGTTCATATGAATATGACAATTGGGAGACACATACACACGTGTCTAGGGTTCATTAGTTGTTGTGTTACTATATGTTACATGTTAGGATTTTTCTTTTTGAAGGAAGATTCTTCTTTTTTAGTTATAAAAGAAAAATACTAACATTCATTCTTTCTAATTTTCTTAGTTGATTAAAATGCATATATAACTTACTAAATTTATATGGAAAGCACATTTTAGTGAGACCTATTTAAGTTTTAACAAATAAAAAAAATGTTCAAATATTGAATGTATTGTTAGCTCTCATATTAAAAAATGATAAAAAAAATTAAAAAAAAAACTAGTTTGAATGCTAGAATATTGAATATATTCTCGTATATAAAATGAAAGTGATTGATAAAAATAAAAATAAAAAGATAAAGGTGCTTACATGTCTCATTGTCTTAATGCTTTCTAAACTTTTCTCATTTAACTTCTTCAAAACATTGTTGAAAACATAAACGAACATATTGAAGGGAAATAAGCTCAGGAATTGATCCAGAGAGATATAAAGATTAGAGTGATAAGGAAATTACAAATTCAATTCTTCTATTATATATTTATTTTAGGGAGATGAGAGAGAGTGTAGAGAGAGAAACAGAGGGGGGGCTAGGGTCCACTGGGGCAAAAGAGAGAGGAGTTGATGGAGGTTAAGGGCGGGGCAAGGAGGTGGTGAAGGGGGTAACACCCTCAGTCAGAGTCTCAGATTGGGATTCAACCTCCTTCTTCTTCACCAAATTTCCAGAATCGGCAAATCGTTCTGATCTTTGGAAACTTTTTGCTAAGTTTGGGTATGTTGGTGAGGTTTTCCTTCCTAAGAAATTAGACAAGTGGGGGAGGAGGTTTGGCTTTGTGAAATACAAGGAGGTGCTTAATGTGGAAGCTTTGGCTGCTAGGTTGGAAAATGTTTGGTTTGATAATGTTAGATTGAAGGTTAACCTGGCCCGGTTTGGAAGGGAGGATAAGTTGCCGCCGGCGCAACTCCGGGAAGAAAGATTTGGTGGTGTTGATGCTCCTGTTATTCCCGGTATCTCCTTCAAAGCAGTGGTAACAAAGGAAAGCGGTGTGGTTCCAGTTAGAGGTTCTGATTCGGTGTGTTTGCAGATTAACCCAAGTGAAGATATGCTCAGGCTAATGGAATCTGGTTTTGTTGGTGAGCTTAGATGTGTAGAAGATCCAGTTCAGGTTCAGCAGCGGTTCATTATGGAGGGTATAGCCGACATAAAGATCACCAGAATGGGGGACTCTCTGGTTCTCTTGCTGGAATCGGAGGTCGGTGCAGTGGGTAGGGCGGCGAAGGCTCATGATATGTGGTGAAGAGGTATGTTTACATCTGTGAAGAAATGGTGCCCTCAATGTGTTGCTGTGAAAACAAGGTTTTGGTTGAAAGTTTATGGCATTTCACTGCATGTGTGGGATGAAAAGTTGTTCAAAGCAATAAGGACTTCCTTTGGGGAGTTTTTAGATTCTGATGAGGTCACCATAGGGAGGAGGAGGCTGGACTTTGCCAAAATACTTGTTCGAACTTCTAGGAGGGGGATGATAGATGAAGAAATCCTTATTAGGATTATGGGGGTTGTTCACAAACTTTGGGTGATTGAGGAGTTTGTTGGCGGCGGAGGGTGGCGGACGGAGGTGCATGGGGATGAAGATGATGTGCAGTCTATGGGGTCTAGGGAGGAGATGGTAGATGGTAGAGAGAGAGGATTTTCAGAGGAGGGAGAGGGAACCCCTATGTTGTACAATTTCGAACGCCTAGGGATGAAGGAAGTATGGCCTATAGTGAGGGTCCCTAATGAACAAAAGGAAGGGAGATGCGCTAGCTTTTTGTTTGACCAGAATAAAAGGCAGGTTTTGGATGATGTGGTTTTGAATAGACCTGTGGGGAGTGGACATGTGGATGCCCAACATACCACCTTTTGGGGGGAGTGCAGCGACGTGCAGCTTGATATGGATGGGAATTTTGGAGCTGGTCACCAAAAGGGGAGCAAGCCGTTGGCTTTGGTGGGACCGCCCTTCCCAAGTTTGCTGGATTTTCCTCCACTAAGGAAGGCGAATTCAAATGGGCCAAGGCCAGTTCTTTCCTTGAGCCCTTCTAAGTCTTTGGTGAATAAATATACTTTGAATGGGCCTAGTGTTGCTGCTGTGAGTGACTCTATTTTATTTACTAGTAAGGTGGACTCTGCTGTTAAAGGGGTTCACTTAGTAAATAGTCATATTAGATTCAAGGATGACTCCGATTGTTCAGATTTAAGCAACTCTATAGAAGATTTTGTGAATGAAGAAGAGAGGTTGCTGAAGCTAAAAAAGAAATTGAGACTTAGGAAGCAATCTGCAGGGTCGAAAGGGAGGAAGGGAGCTTTGGTAAATTCAGCTACACCTCCTCCTTCGGGTATTAATTTGATAACCCATGATAATATTGAAGTGATACCGGAGACTTAAGGTGTTGAGGTGAATGTGGAGGATTTGGCGGAGTCAAAGCTTGAAGCCATTAAACAACAAGTAGGTTTTTGCTTGTCGTCCTTTAATATTAGAGGACTAGGGGGTCGAGAAGAGGAGGATAAGGTAGTTGGTGAGACTTAATAAAGTTGACTTTTTAGCAATTCAAGAGACAAAATTAAAGGACATTTCTTCGAAATTATGTTACAATCTTTGGGGTAGCGATGATTGCCAATGGTTTTTTCATCCGTCGGAGGGGAATAGTTGTGGAATTCTCTCCTTGTGGAGGAAATCTTGTGCTAATGAGGTTTCCTACTTCAGAGGAGATGGCTATGTTGGTGTATGTTTTGAATGGGGAGTACATAGGCATAAGTGTATTGTCGTTAATGTCTATGCCAAGTGTGATTCCATGTCCAAACGAAGGTTGTGGGAGGCCATTTTGGAGGAACGTCATACTAGAGGGAATTGTGCTTGGTGTGTTCTTGGAGACTTTAAAGTGGTTGCTAATAGTGACGAGTATCGGGGTGCTCATGTTGAATCATCCTCGAACTAAGTGGTAGATATGAATTGGTTTAATAGGTTTGTGAGGGATATGGAGGTGGAAGATCTAAATGTGGTGGGTTGTCGGTTTACTTGGTTTCATCCTAATGGAATTTCAATGAGTAGAATTGATCGGGTTCTTTTGTCGGAGGAATGAATGAATGTGTGGGGAGAAGCCACTTTGTGGGTGCTACCTAGATATGTGTATGATCATTTTCTGCTAGTGTTGAGAGGTGGTGGGTGGGATTGGGGGCCAAAACCTTTCCGCTTTAATAACTTTTGGCTTTCCAATCCAAACTTTAAGGGGGTGGTGGAGGAGGAGTGGAGGAAGGAAAGTGCGAATGGGTGGATGAGTTTTGTGTTGAAAACAAAACTTAAAAACTTTAAGCTTAGGCTTAAAAAGTGGAATAGGGCAAAGTATGGCGGTATGGAAGAAAGGGTGGAGAGGTTGGTGGATGATATCAAGGAGTTGGATGAGAAGGATGAGGAGGTGGGGTTAGAGAAGGAGGAGATTGCTAGTAGGAAGTCTAAATTTTGTGACCTTTGGAAGATTCTTAGGGTTAGGGATGCGTCGATTGTCCAAAGATCTAGAGCTAGATGGATGAAGGAAGGGGATGCCAATTCTAAGTACTTCCACTCGTGCATCAAGAGGCGGTCTAGTTCTACTTCTATGAAGGCTTTAAAGGTGGGAGATGGGTGGGCAGTTTCTCCTTCGGATGTTCGGAAAGAGGTAGTGGATTATTTTACAAATCATGTCTCTTCTCAATTGCGTGATAGGTCAAAAGGGGATGGTGTACCTTTTCCATCTCTTTCCGACGAGGAGAATTATCGCTTGATTGTTCCCTTTACATTATTGGAAATAGAGGCGGTGGTCAAAGATAGTGATGGAGATAAGAGCCCAGGGCCGGATGGTTTCAATTTTGCGTTTATAAAGGAATTTTGGTACTTGATTAAAGATGAAGTTAGAATCATGTTTGATCAATTTCATGCAAACGGGACTTTGGCGAGAGGAATGTTGCCTTTTTTTTGTAACGTTAATTCCAAAGGTGTCCTCTCCTACGGAGCTAAAAGATTATAGGTCGATATCGTTGTTAGGGTGTCTTTATAAGTTGCTTGCGAAGGTTTTAGCAAGAAGAATGGCCAGAGTTATGAGTTCTATTATTTCATCTAATCAATCGAGGTTCCTCAAAGGTAGAAATTTGGTGGATGGAGTTATGTTTATCAATGAATTAGTGGATTATGCCAAAAAAGCAAAAAAAAACAATGTTTCATCCTTAAGGTTGATTCTGAAAAGGCCTATGATTCGGTGGATTGGGGTTTTTTGGTGTATATGTTGATGAGATTGGGGTTTTGTAACAAGTGGGTGGCTTGGATGAAAACTTGTGTTTGTGGCAGGAGTATGTCTATTCTTGTGAATGGAAGCCCCATGGAGGAGATTAATATTCAAAGGGGTCTTAAACAAGGGGATCCATTGGCTCCTTTTTTGTTTTTGGTGGTTGCAGAAGGTTTTAGTGGGTTGATGAGGAATGCGGTCAATGTTAACTTGTATGAGGGCTTTCATTTTGCCGGTAGTGAAGTGGAGGTTTCTCATCTTCAATATGCGGATGATACTTTTTGTATTGGTACTCCGTCGGTAGAGAATGTGTGGACAATTAAAGCTTTGCTTCAAGGCTTTGAGTTGGCTTCGGGATTGAAGATTAACTTTGCAAAGAGTTGTTTGATTGGAGTTAATGTTCAAACCGATTTTATGGATATGGCGTATAATTTCCTTCATTGTTCTCAAGGTTCCCTTCCTTTTAGATATTTGGGACTTCTGGTAGGTGCTAATCATCGGAAAAGTACAACTTGGCAACCGATGGTGGATCTTTTAGATCGAAGATTAAATTCTTGGGGCCATAAATATATAAGTTTTGGTGGTAGAATAGTTCTCCTTAATTTGGTGCTTAATTCTATTCCTATTTATTATCTATCTTTTATGAAGATGCCGGTAGTGGTGTGGAAGAAGCTTGTTAGATTGCAAAGAGAGTTCTTGTGGGGTGGAGTTGGAGGGGGGAAGAAGATTAATTGGGTAAAGTGAAAGTCTGTTTGCCAAAGGAAAGATAATGGTGGGTTGGGTGTGAGGGACATTAAGGTTGTTAATATTAGCCTCCTAGCTAAATGGAGATGGAGATTGTTGGTAGGAAGTAACACATTGTGGAAGGAGGTGTTAATAGCCAAATATGGCGATAACATTTCTAGGATGTTGGAGGGTGATTCTTATTTATGGCCTAGATTCTCATCGTCTTGGTGGAAGGATATTGTTAATCTTCATGGATTCGGTGGGAATCCATGGTTCAACTCGGAAGTGATAAGGCGTGTCTGAAATGGATTATCAACGAGTTTTTGGAATGACACTTGGATTGGAGACTCGCCTCTTAGAATTAAATATACGTGCCTTTTCTCTATTTCAAATCAAAAAGAGGAAAGTGTGGGGATGATGGGTGGCAATGGAGTAGAGTGGATCTTTAGTTCGAGGAGAAGATTATTTGTGTGGGAGGAACAATTGTTGGTTGACCTTAGAGAGGACCTTAGGGGTTTTCGGTTCATTGATGAAGAGGATGGATGGAGGTGGAGGTTGGAGGAGGATGGGTGCTTCTCGGTTAAATCTGCATATGAGAAATTGGAAGGTTTGTTGTTGGTTGATGATTTTTGGAGGGAAGAGGAGAAGCTAGTGTTTTCACTTGTTTGGAAAAGTCCGGCTCATTTGAAAGTGGTGGCGTTCTCCTGGAAGTTGTTGCTTGATCGTATCCCAACGAAGGTGAATCTTCATTATAGGAATGTCCTTCCCTCGGAGGCCGTAATGAGTTGTGTGTTGTGTGGTAACGAGGTGGAAACGTCGAATCATCTTTTTCTTCATTGCTCGGTGGCTTCAAGGGTTTGGATGGGAGTAATGAATTGGTTGGAGTATCCCTTTTTAATTCCACCAAACCTTTTTATTCATTGCCTTTGTTGGAATGGTTGGGAGAGGAACAAAAAGATTCGACGTGGGCTATGGCTCATTTGGCATGCCACTGTTTTGGAGCTTTGGAGAGCTAGGAATAACCATATTTTTAATGATCAAGTATCGCACGCAGAGGATATTGTGGAGGAAGTGAAGGTGCTATCTTGGCGTTGGTCGTTCAATAGGATCAAAATTCCGGTGTGTATGTTTTATGAGTGGTGTTGGAACCCAAAGGATTGCCTTAAGCGTGAGTACTTTGGCTAGTTTTCCTTTAGGGTCTGTGGGTTTGCTTGCCGAGGTCTATTTTGGTTTCGGTACTGCTGTTTTGGATGCACAAGAGCGCAGGTTTTAGTGGTTTCCTTCTATATGCTAATTTGGCAGTTGTGCTATTTGCTAATTTGGCATTTTGGTCGTTTGTTGTACTGGTTTTTGTGCGGATGGTGGTTTGGCAGCGAGCATCCCCTCTCCTTTTTTATCTCATTATTTTGGGTTTAGGTTTCATTTATATACGGGACGTGTTGTTGGGTTGGTGTTTCGCATATATTCGGCACCTTGTAATTGTTCCTTCTCTAGTTCGGTGTGTCGTACGCCGGCTAGATTTAATAATTTTGGCTGTTTCAAAAAAAAACTCCTATTATATAATATTTTTTTACGTTAGCCTTCAATTTTTAAGGGGAATGGTCCTGATAATCTGGAGTTTTGTCGATAGATAAATATAGTCTGGTAAAAAATTATTTCATCTAATAATCAAATTCAGGTCTATAACAAACCTAAATATTGCTAATGAATTTGTCAACCGAGTCTTTATGAAGTATTTAGCTCCGGTTTCTTATGTTTGATATTAGCATCATTATACATACAGCGAATATATGTGTAATTATAAGTAAAAGTGGGCCAAAAAAATTAATATATTTGGTCCATAATATGAACCAAATATATCAACTTTAACTTATTTTTGTTTATATCGAGCTCAATTATAATGATATCGTATTGGACATCGATGCTTTTGGAATTGTGAGTTTCACAAATATAAAAATAAGTATACAATATTAATTAAGGATATGTCATTGGATCTACCATAAATACCTTGTAAAATGAGGTATATTAGAACACAACGAAAGCATTCTATTTTTTAAATTCTTATTTTAAAGATCTTTTTGACACGTTTTTTATTGATTAAAAAACTTTTTACATTTTCGATAGAAAATAAATTTTATCACTTGATAAACAAAGAGAAGCTCACTCAAATCCTCTAAATTAGTTTGTTCTTGAGATGGACATTGAGTTTTAAAATAATCATGTGTAATATTCTAATTAGAAATGTAGGATCGATAAAAACCAGTGTCTTTTTCACTGTGACAATTAGATTTCTGCTTTTCCCCCAGCACAATTCGCTCCCACCCAGCTGAAAATACCATAATGCCCCTACGCTAATTCAGTCACGCTGGGTGACTTAAGTAGCGCTGCGGAGTTAAGTCATGCAGCGTGACTTAAGTCATTTAACAACAACACAGCAACATAACACTTCATATTTCTAACTTCTCAAAATATGACTTTTTCCCTTCCAAGTGCGATTTTCACCATTCTTGCGCCATTCAAAGCCAATGTCTCCCACAATATAAAATAAGTGATGATTATCCTACTTCATTACTTTTTTTTTTGTTGAAATTTTCGAATTTTATAACAAATTTAACATGTTTAGGTTTATATAAATTTTGCTTGCATGTTAGTTTTTATGATTGTTAGAGATAAATTAAGTTAGGAATAGTATATTAGATGTTGTTTAAAGTGAAATGTGGTAGTTTTTAGGGTTTTGAAATTGTTTTATTTGAAATTGATTGAAATATGGACTCTAGGTGTTTGTTATGTTTATGATGGAATTGGTTAGAAATATGTTTGTTAATGTTGATTATAGTTAGTTTCACTACAATGTGGTAGTTTACGGATTGAATTGACACTGTTGAAATATTAGTGTTGTTGTTGAATTGTTAGAAATGACACAATGTCCGTGTGAAAATGTGTCGTTGATATTTTGCTTTTTGAAATATTATGCAGATATGTCTCCGAGGAATACGTCTTAGAGACCGCCTGAGCTGCCTTAGGATAGGAGTGACAGATTTACGGCATGGAGGTCTGCCCCTACTGGTAGTTTACGGAGGGAGAAACAAGCATTACGCCGTCCTATGGCTGGTCGAGGGAGAAGTGGGGGAACGAAACTTTGTAGAGTTGATGCTGTTGGGGGATCAACGTCACAGACGGGTCCACCCCAGACGGGATTATCAGGTGTATGAGCAGGCGCAGAATCAGAAGTATCATTTTGAGGAGCCTCAGTCTCACCAGTATAAGTTTGATGCGTATCAGCAGCATCAGTTTGAGGATCAACATGAGCAGCCTCATATTGAGCAGGAGCAGCCTTATATTGAGGAGTCTCAGCAACATGATGGTGGGGGTCGTTTTCAGGGGGTGCCGAGGGCGGTGTACGAGGCCAAACCGGACGGCTATGCAGGGGGGCCTTCTGAGCTCACGCTTTTACCTCACTTTGATGGACATGTGGCATGCAGGATTTGGGTCGATGCCGATGTAAGTATATTTTAATGTTTATTTTATTTCTTTTACTATTTATACAACTTATTCTAATTATTATTTTACTTATTTAGTGTTAGAATTAAAATTTATGTTAGAATATATTTAATGTTTATTTTACTTATTATTTATTTAACGATGTTGTTTGTTATTTGTTGTTTTTGTATTTCAGTTTCGAAAAAAACATAGGGTGAAAGGTATCTCACATGGGAAGAAGTTGAGCCTTAAAAACCTGAAATTCCCTCAGCCGTGTGAACAAAACCAATATGTCCGGTCTTACTCCCCTCCTTACTAGTGGGTACGAGAACATCTCTCACGGGTTCGTTTGTGCGATGTCAAAGATGACATGAGGAGACCAGCAACTTCCATCTACCTGTTGGGGAGATGACCATCACACTAGATGATGTGACGTGTCTCCTAGGCATCCTCATCACTGGGAGGCTCCTTCCTGATAGAGAGTTAACCCGTGAGGAGGGGTTAGAGATGATGCAGGTGGACCTACTTTTTACAGCGGAGGCTGCCGCTAAGGAGATGACAAAACATGGTGTTGCTCACGTCAGTTTTGGTGTACTAGAGAGGCGCTACGAGGAGCTCATGAATAGGTGTAATCAGCTGCTTGAGCCTGACACACAGGAGGAGCAAGACGAGCGAGCTCAAGTTAGGCTGACCTACTTTTTCCGGCAAGAACAGCAAAAACATTAATCTGTTGTGGCTGCTTGCGCTACAAGATATGGACAAGTTGGATAGCTGGTCATGGGGTGGGATGGGACTTGTTTTCCTATATAAGCAGCTATCTCTTACCTCCGACTCATCTGAGGCCTCCTGTGGTGGTGACATGACCTTGCTTGTGGTAATATTTGTTTTTCTTCTTTTTTACTTATTGGATCGTAAATGTATAGTTGTTTGTATAATACTTGTGCTAATATAAATTTATTTCTTTGTGTTTGCAGGGATGGAATTTGACACACTTCACGAACATCATTTTGAGGATTGAAGATGATGCCTACGACCCTACTGTTGCCCCGCTTGTGAGTCAATGGAAACCTCCCAGGGGCTTTTCTAATCCTGGACACTATCGAGCTGCCATTGATTCGTTGGACCATTCTCATGTCACCTGGAGGTCGTACGAGAGACGACGGCACATCACGCCCTTTCAGGATATATGCTGGTACTCCGAATGGATCATGGCCGGCACCGACAGGATGGTCCGTCACTTGCCAGAGCGGGTTCTTAGGCAGTACGGGTATGTCCAGACACGGCCCAGGCCTCCAACAGACATTGAGGCTCTTGCGGCAGATGACGTGGCCCAGGCCTTCATGGAGTTTGCTTGACATGTCCTCAGCCATCGGCAGAGGGGTCATCCGGTTCCGGATAACCAGCCGTGGGCTCATACTAGGGGGTACATGAGATGGTTCGTTAGAGTATCACATCCTATTGTGAACCCCTCTGCGGCCATTCCTGACTACGCAGCTGATGCCCCTCCTCGTCCTGTCCCTCCTTACGAGGAGGTTATTGTTGAGCAGCAGTGGGTCAGGCATCCTCCCGACCCATACCAGATCATCAGCAATGATGCAGGAGGGTTTCTTAGTAATTTTATAGTATTTATTATTCAACCAAATCTTAGTAATTTTCTAGAACTTTCTATTATTATTTCGTTTTATTTTATTTCGACCCACGGGTTTGTTATTTCTTTC
>Ga0315915_1005585_pt1 | contig 15656 bp, 9 predicted proteins | sample MpolbnodulesMG_FD_207738 | JGI IMG/M metagenome (GOLD analysis project Ga0315915, IMG submission 207738) | Medicago polymorpha root nodule microbial communities from Los Angeles, California, United States - branched nodules | ecosystem: Host-associated > Plants > Roots > Nodule | place: USA... | reverse complement strand
AAAATAAAACATTTAAAGTGTAGTCAAATACTTTTTTTTGAAAGAAAAATGTATAGTCAAAAATGATATTTAATATGTACAAAAAAAGAAGATATTTTATGTTTAAAATGAGCTTACCAAGTCTATATAAGCACACTCCCAAAGAACATATTCTATGAAAAAGATGGAGACTTCAAGAAATTATTCTCTACTAGTGACATTTTTAATCATTGCTTCAGGTCAAAAACTAATTTGTGATTTGAGAAATTTTTAATGTATTATCATTTGATTTTTCACTTCATCCAATTTACTCTTATGCTCGTATATATTTTTCTTATACAACATCTTTCTAATTTTCATGTATCATTTGTGTATGTAGATATGTGTATGGAATCACAAGCCAGGAGTGTGACTGATGAGATTGTAGTTTGCAGTTCAACAAAAGATTGTAGGGATAAAAATTATCCATGTCCATCCCCATTGGTTCTCGATTGTGTTGCAAACGTATGTACTTGTATACATCTTCAACCAACCTCCACTAATGAAATTCATGCTCCAAAACCCTCAGTTACAAACTGAGTAATGGAGAATGTTTTGATGTGGATAATTAAATAAAATAATGTTAATGAGAAATGGTGATTGCATCATCTTTTGTATTCAAATATTATATAAATGAGATAAAATTAAATAATTGGATGATTTTTATTTGAACTAGCATTGTCAACTTTATTTTTTAAAATATCATGCTTATCAAACTTTTGAAATATCTTATTATTGCTATTAGGGTTAAAAAATATTTAGTACCTATAAAATTTCAATATTTCATTTTTAGTCCAATAAAAAATTTCATCAACTTTTAGTTCATACACGGTTATTTTGAAAGTAGTTTTAGCCAATGCTAAAACAAAATATATTTAATTATTCTTCACCTTTTGAATTTTTTAATGATGTTTTGCGGTCATGTTTAGAAAATTATAAATATTCTTCCACAAATTAATTTTTTTAACATTAGATTAATTAATATGAATTTTTTGAACACCATAAAATCAAGATAGAAGTAACAAAAATTTCACCACAGAAAATATAACAAAAATTTGGACCTAAAAATTTAATTTTGAACTCATTTTTTTTTCAAAACTTCTTATAATATTTTAAACAAACCTAAAAAAACATTAAAAATTTTAAGTTGACTTAGCAACAGAGACTTAAACCATTTGCAGGATTATTTAAAACCTAAAACGTGAAGAATTTTTGTAGGGATTACAAACCAAACAGTAAAATTTTATAAAGACTTAAAACATATTTAACCTTGCTATTATCAATTACAATTGTATGATCTCGTTGTATTAAATTTATTAGAGTTATGGTTTTTTTTAAGGATAAAGTTATGGTTGTAAGCATGGCCGGTCGTTAGTGGTGGAGCTAATATGTCAGTCAATCCTAATTTTTTAGTGAGAGAAACTTTAAGTTTTCTTTCTCTTTCACTCATCAAGGAGGGGTGGTTTTAGGTCCTTTTTTTGATCTAGAATTACCCTTCTGCATCTTTTTCCCCCTTTCTTTCGATCTAAATAAGTGATTTCTACATATATCAAGTGTTTTCTTTTGTATTTTTTCGTGATTTCATCGTCTGAGTGCGGAGTTGTGTTGTTCCTCGTCTGGTGTGGCGTTGTTTGGTTTCGCGTATTGTTACGATGTTCATTTGGTTCATCTTGATAAATGTTTCAGTCAATCGCAGATTCAATCAATGATTTGGACGTCAACGTTGCAGACCCGGAAGCGTAAGACTTTCGTTTGAATATAAGCAAGACATTGTATATGTAATGTAATTTCGACAAAAGACGAAGTAGTTAAAACTTAGAGGTGAAAGTTGGAGATCATATCATATAAGTTACATAGTTTAAATATCTTAAGTTTAAAAGATTAAGATTTTATCATTATCTAAAAGTTCAAGTAGCACATAAATACATTTTTGAAATAAAAAGAAAAGAAGAAACTTAACAAGAGAAAAAATATGTCATTTTACAAAAGTTTCCATTGAGTTTCTATGAGTATTGGTCTAGGTGACATAGATTTAAAAAACGCAAACCTAACCAAACCATGCGGTTGAGCAAACAAGTGATCCGAATACATCCAAACAAAATGCGATTTTTTGCGGTTTCGGTTTGTGTTGATTTGGTTTGCAATTTTTCTATTGGATTAGTTCGGTTTTGAACACACCTAGTCTAAACAATGCAATGTTATCAAAATGACGCGTTAGTCATCATTTAATAATGAAAACAAAAGATGTTTCAGTAAAAAAAAATTGACACAATAAGTTAAACATTGAAGTTTAAATTAATATGAAGTAGTAATTAAAGGTTGCAACAAGTCCAGGTTGTATTTCGATTGTGTTGTACATCCTTTTCTCATGCACACAAACATTAACAAACTAACACACATTACTTATTTATTATTTATTTTACATAGAGATCTAGATAGATCAACTCATTCACATGGTGGATTTTGAAGGCTATCGCGGAATCCACAAAAGATGGTTTACAGGAAAGAAGTGGCACGCTGAAGAATTCTTCCCAGGCTTGATTCCTAGTGTCTTGAATAACTTATGATTTGGATTCCAACCAGATGTATCCAAATGACACATTCCAAGAGCTTCCATTATATCTTCATTCTCATAACCAACCAAAGATACCTTGAACACTTTACTCCCTGTAGCTATGTGATGACAACCGTAAATGGCATATGGATATGGGATGGGATGGCAAGCAACCCATTTTGGAGCATTAATGTCAGGTGATACTTCCAAAATGATGTATTTTTGGAGAGGGGTGGCTGTGGGTAATGGGTTGCTTGTTGTGAGAATATCATATTTGGCTTCTGAACCAATTATTGTGCCAACAAATTTAAGCATGGACTCTAAAGAGTTGACACACATCCTGGTCTCCCCTTTGACTATGACGGCTTTTTCACACTGTTCAAGTGTTTTTCTCATAGATTTGGCTTGTGGAGAATCTTGAGGGATTGACAAGAGATGTAGAACTGTTGTGAGTTGTGAGAGTGAGAGAGGCATTGAGTCAACCTCCTTTTTTGAAAGGAAATGAGGAATTTTTTGGACCGGAAATTGGAGGGTCATTACATTTCCAACACGAAGATCATCCAAACTAAAAAATCCTAACTTGAAAGCTTCTGTGTGATCAAGATTTGAAGATGGATGATCTTCTAAATTTTTTGAGTTAGCTTCTGGAAATGGATTGAGATCGTTGGATTGCTTATCTTGACCACCATACCATAATAGAGATGGCAAGTCTCTAGCACTGATGCCTTGACCATTCTACAAATGATATCAGTGAGAATATTAGGGTCCAATTAACTAGCCAAATTAATACTATATGTTTCAATTGCAAGGACTTTTAACGATGAAAAATTAGTGTAGTTATTATATTGAAAAGGGAATTATATAAATGGAAATTACAATATAAGAATTGTAGGAAAAAAATGAAAAACAAATATGAGTAAAAGAATGTCACATATAAGTCTTAATTATATGCTTAAACTGATGTTGAAAAGTAAATATATTTGTACAAGGATATATAGATGTTTCCTTGAATTATTTTTTTTAGGTGAGATTTTCTTGAATTTGGCATCATTGCAAAATACTCCACTCACTAGTTTGTCAAAAAAAAGTCACACATTCTATAAAAAAAATTGTTCAATGTTCTTAAATATAAGTTTATTAATTTGTAAAAAAAAGTGTTGGCCATGTTTTTTTCTTAGGGAATATTGAAAGACCATGTTATACTACAAAGAATTTAGTAAGACAGTTTATAATTTAATTACCGTAAAGAAGAAAAGGACTAAAGAAAGCAAGTGAAGTGTTAACGTAGGAGCCATCATTCGTCTGTTTGAGAGGATCTTTACCATTGAGAATGAATTCCACTTGAAATAACCTATAACCTTTTTATAGCTGCTATTGAGGTTTCATTCGTTTTAAAAAAAACACTCACTTTTCTTTAATTTTGTTAGAAAATAATTGCATATCTTACTTTTGAAAGTTCTTAAATATTTTAGTTTTTGTCAAAAAAAAAAAGAGTATTTCAGACAACTTTTTGTAGTCAAAAAAGTTGTTGCAAATTTCTTACCTAATTTTTTGCTTTTTTTAAAGATCTCTTATCTTATATACATGGGTTCTTAAGGCTTTTAAACAACTTTTTGGAGTCAAAAAAGTTATTGTAATTTAACTTCCTAATTTTGTTGTTTTTTTTTAGAAAATAGTCGTATATCTTACTTATAAAAGTTCTTAAGTATCTTAGACAACTTTTTGGAGTCAAAAAAGTTGTTGCAAATTTATTTCCTTATTTTTTGTTGTTTCTTTATTTTATTTTTAAAATGGTTGCGTATCTTATTTATAAACTTTAGTATCTTAGATAACTTTTTGGAGCCAAAAAAGTTGTTGCAAATTTCTTTCCTAATTTTTTGCCTTTTTTAAAGATCTCTTATCTTATCTTAAATACATAGGTTCTTAAGTATCTTAGACAACTTTTTAGAGCCAAAAAAGTTTTTGCAAATTTCCTTACTAATTTTTTGTTCTTATTTATAAAAGTTCATAAGTAGGGTGCCACAAAGGGGTGGGTCAGAGGAACAATGGATCGATGTGAGACCGCGAAAGAGGAAAGCGCTACGACAGGTTGCACAGGGTCAAGACAGGTTTCAGGAAGAAGAAGACAGGCTTCGGGTTAAGGACGATCTCAAGCTTCGCCAATCTAGGGTTAGGTATGCTTCGCGGGAGGATTGCTATTACAGGGATTTCGACACGGATGCGGATTACACAGACAGTAGACCAAACAAATGGGGGGGGATTGCGACTATGAAGAGAACAACTTTGAAGATCATTCAGATAGGCAGCACAGCAATGACAGGCGTGAGCAAAAAGGAAACAGGTTGCTTGTGAGGCACGATCATAGGCCACGTACAGGAAGGTCAGAACAGTAAAGTGCACATCAGAAACGTTTCCAACCGTCTGTACTGCAACACAAACAACGTCACTTTGAAACAGCCACAAGAGGGAAGGAGTCAGACACGTCATTCAAACGGTTCGTAACCTTCTACATTACTCATTTCCCACCTCAAGCTTCGAACTTTTTCTTGCGAAAGGGCTTCGAAGTTTGCGGTATTCTAGAAGAGGTTTTTGTTGCAAACACTAGAAATAGATACGGTGAAGTTTATGGTTTTGTACGGTATGCGAAGGTGCGAGATGTAGACAAGTTACTGAAAGCTCTAAATAGTGTTTGTTTCGGGCAATATCGTGTTCGTGCTGTGCTAGCTAGGTTTGATAGGAAAGTGGTGAGGGAGGCTGAGGGTGTAAGGCGGACGAAGGAGGGAGGGGAGAAGGGTGGAGTGAAGGAGATGCAGAGGGAGAAAAAAGAAAGGAGGGGTTGTCGGGTAGGTGTGAGGAGGCGCTGTCGGAGGAGGGGGGACCAAGGGTGAGAGATGAGGGAGGAGTGCGGGTGGGATCGGTGTTGGTGACAGTGGGAAGTGCGGGGAATAAGGTAGGTGAGGGTGATGGTGGAAAGAAGGTAAGGAAGACAAGCACAACACAACAGACAACGGGTACCAAGTTAATACGGCGGTATCGGACTCGGGTGGAGGATTTGAATTGGGAGAAACGTGGTTTCATTGGTACGGTTATTGACGGGGCGTCGATTCCGCTTATTCAAAATAGGGTGGACGACGCGGGCTTCAGCGACATTGATATTATACCCATTGGGGCCGACAAGGTTTTTGTGCACTCCCTTTCGGGTGCAGATGTTACCGCTATTGTGACTCAAGCAAGACAATTCTTTGACTTAATTTTTTCAAATTTGGTGCCTTGGAAAGAAGGGGTACTACCGTTTCAAAGGGGTGCATAGATTCGACTATACGGAGTACCAATACATGCTTGGAATGAAAGTTTTTTCAAACTATGCGTTCTTGATTGTGGAAGATTCTTAAGAACAGACAACTGCTCTTTGAACAGAGAATGGTTTGATTACGCTAGGGTGTTGATTTCTACGAATTCTTTGGATATGGTAAATACTTCGGACCGAATTCTTGTTGACGGTGAGATGGTAGAGATCAAAATCATAGAAGAATGGGGTTTTAATTTAGGTGACGATGTATGTCTGTATGATGAGGAGGATAAAGATGTGTCTGAAACTCAAGAAAAGGTGGACACACACGATGATTTTGAAATTGGCGAAACCGTTGATGCACTAGCCAAGAAAATAGCGCAAGACTTACAAGCAGCAAACGACACAGAAGGTGCTGAGCTACATGACTTGGAAACAGCACTGCCAGAGAATACAGACCCCATAATGGGGCACGTTGAGTACCGTAAGACTGGCCATACCGCAAGCACACCAGCGGTTCAACAGCCAGCACCATATCCTTCACAATCCGAACCATCTGTTTGCAAGGATGGCACTATTGTGGAGACCGAAATACAAGTGGCTGTGGGGAGCAATATTAATGAGGACTTGACGTCAGGTGTGGAGGGATCAGCCTCAACTCCAGTTGACCAAACAAAAACGGTGGACTTAAGACCGAAACGGAAAATAATGAAAGCTGGTACATCTTATTCTTTGGGTAACTCAGGACCATGGAGTGTCGATTGGCTCCAAAATTTCCAACACGGAGACCAAGGGCTGATTTCTTCTAAAAATAAACGGTTGACAAAAGTGGCCATTGCAAATGGCGGTAATGGGGGGAGAATATCGAATAACAACAGCAAAAAGAAGGCAGGTGGAGTGCTTAGACATCCGGTATTTACTTTCAAAAAAGTGGCAAGACTCCCAATCCGTGAGAGAGAAGAGGTTATGAGGGTGTTGAGGAAGTCGAAAATCACGAAGGTATTGAAACAAAAAATTCAGAATCGACGTCTTCAGAGGGATAGGGCCACAAGGTCATTAGAGGCGGCACATGTAAATTCTCTAAATGAATCTTCATCATTGGGTTCAGCGAATAATGACTGGTCGAATTGGGTGGCTTTAAATGGTAGTGAAGCGTCGAAGGCAGTGGATGCGCAGTGTATTGGTAAAACGCTGGGAGTTACTTTTCTCGGAGAATGCCACAATAAATTTAGTGTGTTATCCCGAAGTAAGAATGTCGAACAAGGGCCTGTGCTAACACCTTCGACTGATGAGGTAGAAGACGAGGTGGAGGGTATGTATGTGATCGAGGTGGAGTGGGTGCGTGCGTGGTAGGGGTTTGACATGAAGCTTGTTTCGTGGAATGTCCGGGGGTTGGGAGGTATCGAAAAAAGGAGGGAAGTCAGGCGGATGGTGGAAGAGAAAAGTCCTTTCATTCTATGTTTACAAGAGACTAAACTCTCAGTATGCGATGATATCTTATGTAATTCGTTGTGGGGAATGTCAAGTCATGCCTTTTCATATCAATCATCGGTGGGGGCCTCGGGGGGATTGTTAATAGTGTGGGATACCAAGGAAGTGGAGGTTTGGGCTTCCGGTAGTCAGGAACATGCTCTTTTCATTCAAGGTAGATTTACAACCACAAATGAGGAGTTCTACTTGTTCAATATCTATGCCCCATGTGAACCTCGAGCAAAGCAGGCGTTATGGGGATCTTTGACATCTAGATTACAATTGTTAAGTGGAGGGAAGGTGTGTTTATGCGGGGATTTCAATGCGGTTCGAAATGTGGAGGAAAGATGGTCCAAAAGGGGAAATAACGTCGCGTATGATGGGAATCACTTCAGCAATTTTATTGATGATAATGGGTTGATAGACTTACCGTTGTGTGGTCGAAGGTACACTTGGTACAAAGGAGATGGCTCAGCTACGAGCAAGTTAGACCGGTTCTTATTTTCTGAAGAATGGTGTTTTGCATGGCCTAATTGTCGGCAGGTAGCCCTTCTGCGGGGTCTATCTGATCATTGTCCGCTTATGTTATCGGTGGTAGAGGAAAACTGGGGCCCCAGACCGGTGCGAATGTTGAAGTGTTGGCAAGAGTTGTCAGGTTATAAACAGTTCGTAAAAGAGAAATGGCAGACCCTGGATGTTGAAGGGTGGGGCGGTTTTGTACTCCGGGAAAAACTAAAAATGATCAAAACGGCGCTGAAGGATTGGCACACAATACATGCTAAGAATGTACCAGGTAAGATTGAAGCCTTAAAAAATAGGTTGTCTGTGTTAGATGATCAAGTGGAAGATGGTGGGTTGTCGTTGGAGGAGATGAGGAAAGTGACGCATGACATTCACTCTTTGTCACGTATTAGTGCTAGTATTAATTGGCAACAAGCTCGTTCTCGCTGGTTGAAAGATGGGGATGCAGACTCAAAGTTTTTCCATTTGCTGCTTTCTAGTCGACACCGACGAAACTCCATTGTAACATTGAAGGTAAACGACAACATAGTAGAGGGCGTACAGCCGATTCGACATGCGGTTTTTACTCACTTCAAAGAACATTTTGCGGCTCCAAACATATCAAGACCAGGGGCTGAAAATCTATTGTTCCAACAATTGAATGTCGCGGAAGGAATGAGTTTAATCTTACCTTTTACGGAACTTGAAGTAAAGAATGCGGTGTGGGACTGTGATAGTTACAAAAGTCCAGGCCCAGATGGTGTTAATCTTGGTTTTATAAAAGACTTTTGGGAGGATATCAAAGGTGATGTCATGCGTTTTATCTCCGAATTTCATTGGAACGGGAAGCTAGCAAGAGGTATAAATTCTACTTTTATAGCTCTTATTCCAAAAGTTGACAGCCCTCAGAAATTGAATGATTTTAGACCTATAGCATTGGTTGGGTGCATGTATAAAATATTGTCCAAGGTGTTGGCAAATAGATTGCGTATGATTATTGGTCGGGTTGTATCAGATACTCAGATAGCTTTCGTGAAAGAGAGACAAATTTTAGACGGTATTTTGATTGCAAATGAGGTGGTTGATGAGGCTCAAAAATCAAACAGGGAGATGATACTGTTTAAGGTTGATTTTGAAAAAGCTTACGATTCGATCGACTGGAGTTACTTGGATACGATTATGAATAGAATGTCATTTCCTCTATTGTGGAGAAAATGGATAAAAGAGTGTGTTAGTACAGCCATTGCCTCAATTTTAGTGAATGGGAGCCCCATAGATGAGTTCCCCTTGCAAAGGGGTCTGCGACACGGGGATCCTCTCTCTCCTTTCTTATTTCTATTGACGGCTGAGGGATTGAATGTTTTGATGAATTCTGCGGTGGAAAATAATTTGTATAAAGGATATGGGGTTGGTTCAACAGGCTCGGCGGTGGTGTCTCATCTACAATTTGCGGATGATACTCTCTTGATAGGCGAAAAAAGTTGGGCTAATGTGCGAGCTTTACGGGCAGTGTTAACATTGTTTGCAGACATGTCTGGCCTTAAAGTGAATTTTAACAAGAGTTTATTGGTTGGCATCAATATAGGGCAATCCTGGTTGGTAGAGGCGGCATCATTATTGAACTGTAAAGTGGGAAAAATTTCGTTCCTTTATCTTGGTTTGTCGATTGGAGGAGATCCTCGAAGGTTAGTTTTCTGGGAACCTGTGATAAATACCATTAAATCTAGATTGGCGGGGTGGCAAAGTCGATTCTTATCTTATGGGGGCCGTCTAATTCTTCTAAAATCTGTCCTGTCTTCGCTTCCGGTCTATGCTCTTTCCTTTTTCAAAGCTCCATCAGGTATCATTTCTACTATTGAATCTATTTTTAATAAAAAAATTTGGGGAGGGAGCGAGGATAACAGGAAAATTTCCTAGATTGCTTGGAGCACTATTTGTTTACAGAAGGAGGAAGGCGGTCTGGGGGTGAGGCAGTTGAAAGAATTCAATATTGCTTTGTTAGGCAAGTGGTGTTGGAGGATGTTGGTGGATAGAGGAGGGCTGTGGTATAGGGTTCTGGTGGCGAGATATGGTGAGGAGGCAGGGAGGTTGGAGGTTGGGGGCCGGAGTGTTTCACCGTGGTGGAGAGAGATAGCGAAGATTAGGGACGGGGTGGGTGAGAATGATGGAGGTTGGTTTGCAGAGAGGGTATCGAAAGTTTTAGGAGATGGGAAAAACACTTATTTTTGGTTGGATACGTGGGTAGGTGAGGCTCCTTTGTGTAGGCGGTTTGCTCGTTTATTTGATCTCACAACAAATAAACTAAGCACTGTGGCGGACATGCTAGATTGTAGTGGGGAGGACGGTGGTGCGGTGTGGAGTTGGAGGAGACGTTTGTGGGTGTGGGAGGAGGAGTTGGTAGAGGAGTGTATGATATTATTGACTAATATTGTATTGCAGACAAATGTTTCTGATAAGTGGCAATGGGAGTTGGACAAAAAAGATGGATACACGGTTCGAGACGTGTATCAAGCGCTGACTCACACGGCAGCTTCCAATCTAGATAGGACGGCGAATCTTGTCTGGCATAAGCAGGTACCACAAAAAGTATCCATTGTGGCATGGAGGTTACTGAAGGATAGGTTACCAACCAAACTCAATCTTCAACGACGCGGAGTCGCTCAGGTGACAGATACTTTGTGCGTGTCGGGGTGTGGGGAAGAGGAGTCTGCAACACATCTGTTATTTCACTGTCCTGTTTTTGGTGCTATCTGGCAACATATACGATCTTGGATAGGCGTCAGTGGGGTTGATTCAGACAATGTCAATGACCATCTTCTGCAATTTATTCATTACTCGGGGACTTCAACGGCACACCGCGCGTTCCTTCAATTATTATGGCTTCTGTGCGTTTGGTTGGTGTGGAATGAACGAAATAACAGATTGTTCAAAAACACCGAAACATCCATTGAACAGTTATTAGATAAGGCAAAATATCACTCGTTGTGATGGCTTAAGGCCAATAATACCACTTTTGTGTACGACACTCAAACGTGGTGGTCGAACCCTTTTTACTGTCTGGGTATCGACTGACCTTTTCTGTATTTATATTTTTTGACTCTTTGCTTGCCGGGTTGGCGTCTCTAGTACACCTTGTACTGAGGATTGGCCATCCCCGTTGTTAATATATATTCCATTATGATTTCTTCAAAAAAAAGTTCATAAGTATCTTAGACGATTTTTTGGAGCCAAAAAAGGTGTTGCAAATTTCCCTCCTAATTTTTTGTTTTAAAAAATGATCGCGTATTTATAAAAGTTCTTAAGTTTCTCAAACAACTTTTTGGAGCCGAAAAAGTTGTTGCACATTTCGTTCCTTTTTTTTTTTCTCTCTATTTTTTTAGAAAATGATCGCATATCTTATCTTATTTATAAAAATTCTTAAGTATCTTAGGCAACTTTTTGGAGCTAAAAAAGTTGTTGCACAATCCTTCCTAATTTTTTGTTGTTTCTCTATTTTTTTAGAAAATGATCGCGTATCCTTATTTATTAATTGGGAAATGTTAACTAGTGCCCCCGGGCCACTGGTTAAGTACTTTAAATGGTAAAGTTTTATTGAAGTTTGTGTAATCAGTGCATTGGAAATTGAAAACTTTGAGATTTTAAAAGAATAATTACTTAATTTAGCATTCTTAAAGAGTGCCTCGGGACACTCGTTAACAAGACCCTTATTAATTTTACTAGGTTTGCAACAACTTAACTTAATAATTTCCCTCTAAAATGCTGCATTAGGTTAGCAGCAATTTAACCTAACAAATTCCCTCTAAAATGCAGCAATCCCTTATATTGCTCCTCACTGATGAGTTTTTCATTCCTTTCCTATTGTGTCGTCGTTTGTATATATCTATTGTTTCTGTAGACTTTTTTTTTGACAAGTTGTTGTACACTTATTTAATACGTTTACAAACAGAATACCCTAATTTACATGCAAACTCAACTATATATAGCAAACCCTAAATCGTGTTTCTCTCAGAAAAAAACCCTAAATTGTGGTAAATTACACAGACAGTAGAAGAATCATATGTTTTGATGAGAGCAATTCTCTTATTAAAGTTGTAATTCTTTTAAATGCATTAATTTATATCGTTAAATTCATGTCATAAACATTAAAAAAAAATCATTTTTAATATAGATCGGTCGTCTAACCGGAGTGATCCAATTCTATATGCTTTAATACATGTGCATTTAATTTTTTATAGATAATTCTTTTTAACACAATATTTTTTGTAATGATTAGGGGTGATTTATTTTTTGAAGGGCATTATGGGTGATTTATGATAACGAGTTAAGGAGTGATTTCTAATAATATAAGTTTTTCATTCCTGTCCTGTTGTGTCATCGTTTGTATATATCTATTGTTTATGTAGATTTTTTTTTTGACAAGTTGTTGTACACTTATTTAATACGTTTACAAACATAATACCCTAATTTTCATGCAAACTCGACTACCCTAATATCCATGAAAGCTCAGCTATATATAGCAAACCCTAAACTGTGTTTATCTCAGGAAAAAAAACCCAAACCGTGATAAATTACACAAACAACAGAAGAATCATATATTTTGACGAGAGAAATTCACTTATTAAAGCTGTAATTCTTTTAAATGCATTAATTTATATCGTTAAATTCATGTCATAAACATTATTATTTTTTTCATTTTTAATATAGATTGGTCGTCTAACCGGAGTGATCCAATTCTATATGCTTTAATACATGTGCATTTAATTCTTTTATAGATAATTCTTTTGAACACAAATTTTTTTGTAGTGATTAGGGGTGATTTTTTTTTTGAAGGGCATTATGGGTGATTTATGATAACCAGTTAATGAGTGATTTATAAATGTTAACCCGTCTCGCTATACTTAACATAATTTTTTCCTCCACACTTTTGCATTTAATGTTTATCTAAAGTAAAATAAAATAAAATTATGTTCCTAATTAGATGTAATTTTTTGAAAAGGAATAACTGTTAACCCGTCTCACTATATCTCTTACTTATAAATGTTAACCCGTCTCGCTATACTTAACCTAATTTTTCCCTCCACACTTTTGCATTTAATGTTTAACTAAAGTAAAATAAAATTATGTTCCTAATTAGATACTATTTTTTTGGAAAGGAATAACCGTTAACCCGTCTCGCTATATCTCTTACTTATAAATGTTAACCCATCTCGCTATACTTAACCTATTATGTTACGTTACGGTATCAAGGACGATGTCATGAAAATATTATGTCATGGTACAGTACCAACGTCTATACTTCTTAATATTATGAAATACTATATGACAATCATGACATTTATCTAAACTATTTTGTTAACTATTACCGTCAAATATTACATTTGATATGACTTGTGCGTTAGCACAGGTCGATGGTCTAGTTTTATTTATAAAAGTTCTTAAGTTTCTTAGACAACTTTTTAGAGGCAAAAATATTGTTGAGTCTAAATTACTTCGGGGGTTTTATTATTTGTCTTTTGGAAGCAATATCAATGATTTTTTTCATAACAAGGATTGGACCAAGGGTCAACCCTAATCCATATCAATGATTTTTTCATAAAAAGGATTGGATCAAAGGTCAACCCTAATCACTTATCTTTTTACATAAGTCTTGGATGTACTTCCAAAACACATCCAATAGCCAGCACCAAGATGTATGAGTTTTGTAGATGATGTAGTCTTAATTGGAGTGTCAACGGAGGAATTCAATGGGATGTTAGAGACTTGGAGACAAGTCTTAAAAGCGTATGACTTTCGTCTGAGTAGAAGCAAGACAATATATGTAATGTAATTTCAGCAAAACGCAAAGTAGTTCTACCTTATAGGTGAAAACTGGAGATCATATCATACAAGTTACACAGTTTAAATATCTTGGGATCATAATATAAAATGAAGTAGAAATAAAAGCAAATGTTAATCATCGCATTCAAGTTGGATGATTGAAATGAAGAAGAGCCTCAAGAGTTTTATGAGGTACAAACATATAGTTCAAGTTGAAGTTCAAAAATATCAGACAGGTGTTAGACCAACGATGTTTTATGCAACAAAGTGTTGGGTGTTTAAGAACCAACACGATAATAAAGTAATTGTGCAGAGATAGGGATGTTGTGTTAGATGTGTAGTAAAACTACATGAGATAAGATTATAAATGACAACATTGTAGAGACAGTTGGGGAAGTACCTATAGTATAAATATTGTGAAAAATAGGTTTAGGTGGTTTGAACATGTAGAGGGAAAACATGTTTATTATGTAGTAAAAGAGTAGATGAAATAGAGAATAGTCATATTACAAAAGATATATGAAGACCTAGATAAATTATAAGAGAAACTATTACAAAAGATTTATAGATTAATGAGTTGGATTAAAATATGGTTTATGATAGAACAATATGATGTATGCCGGTCCATGTAGTCGACGTACGCCACTTAGTGGGATAATGTTTGGTTATTGTTGTTGCCTATTTGAAGCATTAACTTCTGCTCAACAATAACTATTATTTCATTTCATGATCAAATACCATATTTATTTGCCACGGGTCCAAATATTAGCCTCATTTATAAAAGTTCTTAATTATTTTAAACAACTTTTCGGAGCCAAAAAAATTGTTGCAAATTTCCTTCCTAATTTTTTTCTTGTTTTGGTTTTAAACAAATGATCCCTGATCTTATCTTATTTATAAAAGTTTTTAAGTCTCTTAGACAAATTTTTGGAGCCAAAAAATATGCTGAGGTTAAAAAAGTTCTTATTGCTTTTTTGTTTTTGTTTTAAACAAATGATCTCTCATCTTATTTATAAAAGTTCTTATGTCTCTTAAATAATCTTTGGAGTAAAAAATAGTTTTAATATTTTAATTGTATATCTATTTTAACTAATTGAACCTAAATTTACTATTATGCATAAATTTGAACCAACATGAGATGTTGCAGACTTGGAGACAAGTCTTAGAAGTGTAAGACTTTCGTTTGAGTAGAAGCAAGACATAATATATGGAATGTAATTTCAGCAAAAGGCGAAATAGTTCGACCTTAGAGGTAAAAGTTGGAGATCACATCATACAAATTACATAATTTAAATATCTTAAGTTCATTTTTTCAACAAAAAATATTGGGTTCATAGTACAAAATGACGGAGAAATAAGAGCAGATGTAAATCATTGTTTTCAAGTTGGATGGTTGAAATCGAGAAGAGCCTCACGTGTTTTTTGTGATACAAACGTGTCATTTAAGTTGAAGTGAAAAAATACTATGAAGTTGTCAGAACAACGATGTTTTATGGAACATAGTATGTGAGGTTAAGAAACAACACGAGAATAAAGTAAGTGTGCGGGTATGAGAATGAAGTGTTGAGTGTGTGATAAGACTAGATGAGATAAGAATAAAAATGACAACATTGTAGAGATATTTGGGGTAGCACCTATAGTATAAATGTTGTGGAAAATAGTGTTGGAACAAAGGGTGTTTCGCAAAATCACCTCTTAAGTTTTGATGATAACAAGGTATTAAAAATTATCAATTGGAAATGCTAAACATTTGTTCAAATGTACAAGATATTAATCAAAGCACTATTCATAAAGGTTCTGGTTGAACAAGTCAAAGAGCAAAGGAATTTTTATTGAAGCTTAAAGCGTCTGAAAGGAATGTGTCTGAAGAAAAGCGTCTGAAGAAAGCGCTCCTGAAGACACGTCATCGAAGCAAGGTCATCAGAAGCAAGGTTATCAGAAGCATCTCATCAGAAGCCACTTCACCAGAGTTGACAAAGTACAGTGTACGAAGTGTACAACCACTAA
>Ga0315915_1005584_pt1 | contig 15657 bp, 13 predicted proteins | sample MpolbnodulesMG_FD_207738 | JGI IMG/M metagenome (GOLD analysis project Ga0315915, IMG submission 207738) | Medicago polymorpha root nodule microbial communities from Los Angeles, California, United States - branched nodules | ecosystem: Host-associated > Plants > Roots > Nodule | place: USA... | reverse complement strand
TCATTTGATTGTAATATTGTATCTCTAATAATCTAATTTGCGTTTATTGATCGACCCATGATCTTACGGGTTAAAGATTATTTATTGGTCTCTATTATAGCCGAGAAGACCCGTGCGTCGCACGGGTCAAAAGTCTAGTTTAATTATTAAGGGAGGAGGTTGTAATAGAGGAGGGAATTGTAAATATTAGTTTTCAAGGACGGAAAGTATATATTTTAATATAAGAAGGGAGAAAAGTGTATTCAAGCTACTCTTAGGAGAGAGGAGTGTAATTTGCTCAAAAGTATATTGACACACAAAATATATATTTTTTGTTTTTTTTTTGACCAAAAAATAATTTTGTATTGATTAATTTCTTTTTCAAAGAATGTTGTAATGATTTTTTTATAATAAAAAATAACTTGAAATTCCATAATCTTTATCTTTTATAATAAATGTTAGATAGTGCTGCAAGTAGCCCTAAATGATCCTAATCCCGCCTTTTTTGTTTAGCTTAAAAAATCTTTATGAAAAAAACTTTTACATAGATTTGAACTGGAGAGCTAATGGCTTTGTCTTGAAAATTTTGACCACTAAGTCACTAGCAATTTTCTAGATTTAATTTTACTTCCATTAAATCATATCCAATATTAAATGCCCCTTTTAGAAAACTATTAAATCCTTTTTCGTTTCCCACTATCACATTATTCATGATCCATTAACCACCTATTAATTTTACTAACACAACCCACACGGTTATTACTATCAATGAAGGTGAGAAAAACACAAGAATGGAGGATCCATTGTGTTAGCTTTTTCTTCTTTTTAAACTAGGTTCAATGTTCAGAGTCTGATAGAATTCAGATTCAAGAACAAAGTTCAGAGTCTAATGCAGAGGATAATGTAAAGAGAGAGAAGAGAAAGACACAAAGCAATTATACAGGTTCCATCCACAATCCGGAAGTAGTCATGTCCTCCTTGCACTTCCAAGGAGAGTTCACTAAAATCAATATCTGATTATAAATGCTCAAGCACAAAAGCAGGAGACTTCCAAATACTTAAGCACAAAAGCAAGAGACTTCCTATGCTCAAGCACAAAAGCAAGAGACTTATAGACAAACACAATTACACAGAAAAATGTTTGAGGTTGAACACTTGATATACAACCAGTGGTATTCACAATACAAATCAGATACAGACTCTTAAGACTCTAGAATTTCTAAGATATGAAAGTTGTTAAGAAATTCTAAGTGAACTTTGATGTGCAACAATTTCAACAGAGTTTTGACACTAGTAAATTGTTGTTGACTCTCTTACAATCTTCAAGTCTTCACTCTTTTATATAGAGGTGTGAGAGATACTTGATGATTGCCATCACATCAAAAACGAGTCGTTGTTGAAGCTTGATCATGATATGTTGCTTGATTTGGTTATTGTCCTAGGAGGGAACAGTTTCAAATGCATTCCTTGTTTGGAGAACAACCAGTGTAGACGCAACTGTAGCTTGTACTATTGTAGACATGAAGAGTGGAGTAGTGGTTGTACAATTGTACTATGTCCTTTTCTGCACTCTTCAGTGGATAAGTATCCAATGCCTTCTAATTCCTCTAAAATAGTCGTTGCTCCAGGCTTCTATTCCTTCTGCAATGATGTGTCTTTAGAATAACAAACTTTAAATAACTGCAGCTTCAAGTCTTCAGACTCTGATGAACTTCAGTTTCTGATGATCTTCAGACGCCTGATGATGTTAGCTTCTGATGGCATCAGACTCAAGTAGTCTTCATACTTTGTATTGCAACATAAGTTTCCTTTGTAAATTCCTTTGCTCTCTTTTGTTATTTCAGAACCAATACTTGAATATAAGACTTACAAATTTTTGTTTATGGTCCTGCACACCTGAACAAATATTAGTATATCCAATTGACATTTTAATACCTTGTTATCATCAAAACATTAGGTGGTAATGTTAAACACATTTTGTTCCAACAATCTCCCCCTTTTTGATGATGACAAACACTAGTATTAATGGTCAATTGTTGTTAATCTAATTAACAAGTTGACTTTAGGGTCTGAGGTTTGTAAGGTCCCCCTGAGTCTGATAGTTCTTAAGGTGAGGTTTGTAAGCTCCCCCTGAGTTCTATCCAGGTTAATAAAATTCATTTTAATCTTAAAAACTCCACTCAGAAATAACTTCACATGAAATCAGAGACTAAGAGATGATAAGCAGGTTCCCCTAAATTAATTTTAATGTTAATTTAGTGGGCTCAGAGCCTAAATGTACTATATCCTACTCCCCCTTTTGTCATCGATAAAAAGTATATAAAAACAAAAGAGAAGTAAGAAAAACATGAATTAAATCTAAGCAAAAAATTAGAGCAAGGTTGAAATATCAATTAATAACCATGAAGTATCAAAGTATAACAACCAAAATAAGAAACATAAACAACAAGACAAAATATGATGTGTTCAATCTAAGGTGGTTGTTGTTTCTTCATCATAGCCATCATGTCAGTCATCATTGCCTTCAGTTCTTCAGACTGTTTCTTCACAGTATTTTCCAAAGCTTCTGACCTCTTTGCTTGAGCTTCTTGAATTTCTCTCAGCTCTTCTTTCATTTCAGCCATTTGTCTCTTCAGAGCTTCAGTAATCATCTTCTGTTCAAACAGATCTTCCTGAAGTTTATGAACTTTCTTCTCTTCTTCAGGGTCTTGCATCTTCATCTCCTAAACAACTAGCTTCTAAGGCTTGACAAATACTTGAGTCAACCATGAAGTATCAAGATCTTCTTTGATAGACTGAGTTATTAGTGAAGAGAGGTCCAGGAAGAATGAAGAGTCTGAGATATACATTCTTTTCATTCTGACTTCCACAACTTCCACACTTCTGATAACATCTTTGAACCAATTATTGAGGGCCTGATTCTGAGCTTCCACTAATAATCTCTGCAAGTCACAGAAGACTCGGTCTACAACTTCTCTTAGTGCAATCAACTTGTCTTCATAATTTTCGGTGTGAATTGGATCATTTCTTGACTTGACAAGTTGATTTAGACCCTAAAAAATGTTTTCACATACCTCTCTCAGAGTGGTAGATTGTAGTAACAGGGTAGGAGGTGGTGAAACATTGATTGGTTGAGGGACAAAAGGTGTGGGTATGTCTTGGTTTATCTGTGATGTGAAGGCTGAAGGTGTGTCAAGTTCAGGTTCAAATATTGAAACAAATGCTGAGAAGGAACCTAAATCTCTGTCAATATGAATAATATGTTTATCTTCTTCATCAGAATCAGATAGAAGTATGTTGTCAGATGTTTCAACAATTGTTGGATTGACAGATGGTTCAAGAACAGATTCAAGAATAGATGATTGGTTGAGTAAAGTGTCAAAGGCAGTTTGTAAGGTATTCTCAGGTTTGGCAGCATTGATAGGTTGGACAATATAGGTTTGGTCTTCTGATACTAAAATTTTAGTATCACAGGCTGATTGTTCATATGAGGTAGTATCAAAGAGTGATTCTAGGGGTGAGTCTGGCTTGAAATCTGGATGAATAATCATGGTAGTACATGTTTCAGAGGCCATTTGTGGTTGGGTCTCAGAGGTTGTTGTTGGATTTCTGAAGCAACAACATCAGGTGATGTCTCAGAGGCTGTTTGTGAGTTAGGTTGATATGAAGGTAATTCACCATGAGTGTGTGAGATTATGGTTTCCAACACTGATGAATTCTCTTCATATTGGGGTGGAAAGGTTGATGATGATGATATATCAGATGCTCTAGCTCTAGAAATCTTAGAGAAAACTTCTTCTATTCTCTTGGTTACATCTTTTAACCTATCATCTACATTCAAGTATTCATGACATACCATAGAACCTCCATCAGGTTGTAAAACTTGAAGTGGTTTTACATTGAATGGATCAGACTCTTTATCATTATCAGGCTTAGGCTGAGGTTTGGTAGATGGTGGGGGGGTAAAGCTTTATGTAGATTTGAATAGACTCTGCTTAAGGGTACATCATCTATATTAGCAGTGGTTTGTGTTGGTGAAGGTTGGTCAAGGTCAATGGTGTCTGAGAGAGTATTGTGAGAAACATTACCTTTAGAGGCACCAGCATCTGAAGCAGCAGCTTCTGAGCATCCTTGCTCCCTCTTCACTTGCATTTGACTCTTCAGCATCTCTCCAACCTCTTTCGCAGCTGAGTTTTGAATGGCTTTAATGAAGTCCAGAACCTTCTTTGCATCTTCTACAACCTTGTTCTTCATAATGTGAGCCACAGAGGTTCCCAACTCTCTTGCTATACTCTTAGCTTGTTCCAGTACAACAACTTCTTGAGAGTTTTTAACACGCTGGTTCTGTAGATTCTCAAAAACAACAGATTGCAAATCTGTCTGAGAGTCTGAAGGCATCTCAGGATTCTTCTCAGCAACATGTTTGCTTCTCCTTCTTGTCACTAAAGTATCATCCTTGTCAACACTCATCTTATCCTCTTGGTATACATGTTCTTGATATAGTATCTTATTTATTTAAAAAATGCCATCATTCTATTTCATTTCAATATTACTAGATTTATAATTATACTATAACAACAACCAACGCTTATTTCATTAAGTAAATTCTACTACATAAATCAAATGAAGTCATAATGTTCTATAAAAAAATCATGTCTTACTCCATTAACCTATAGATCCTTTTTAATAGTTTATCCTATAATCATGTCTCCCCTCTTCCCCTACCTCAAGTGAACCGAATCTCCTCCATCTACCCTAAGTGAACCGAATCTCCTCCACCTAGGGACAGACCTGAACAAGACCGGGTGTGGCAAGTGCCACAACCAGCGCAGACGCAATTTTGTTTTTTTTTATCAGTTTACTATATATATATATATATATATATATATATATATGTTATTCATATATTAATAGAGACACCTAATTTTTATGTTTATATATATGTCTATATTTTTATTCATATATTAATACGAGGACCTATATTTTTTTGTAATATATAAACATGTCTATATTTTTACTCATATATAATACATAAATAACTTTTTGTACAATTTGTACATCTATCTATATTTTTATTCATATATCAATACATAAATATATATTTTTTAATTTCTACGCAATTGTGACTTGCTTCCAAAAAAAAAAACGCAACACGCTAACTCATCTGTATGCACATGTATCTTGCTAGAGGATTTGATTCATCTCTTGTAAAGCATATAGAAAGACATGTTCTTAGAACAATTAATATGTAATTTTAGTTCATTTTCAACAAATGAAAAATATTCCTTACAAAAAACCAATGGAAAATAGATTATTTTCTTTGTAATTTTGGTTGCTACAACTATTTTTAATATATCTTCGTATTAGATTTATTATTATTTAATTGTTTGACAAGAAAATTTTGCCTCATTGATATTGTGAGTCCAGATCCACCCCTGCCTCTACCTGATATATTATCTTTAGTACATAATTCACACGTCTTCTCTTTATATTCTCATACCACTTTTTTTTTTTTAAACATAGGTGCTACACTGCAGGGCTGTTCCTAGCATTTTACGGGGCTTAGGCATGGTATGAGAAAAGGGTCCCTTACATAAAATAAATTAGCTCAATTTTATTAACTCTTCATTTCATTTTTTCCTTTCTTTTCACTATCAGATAAATGTTTTTTAGACAACATCTTAAAATAAATCAAATACTCAACAGAAACCAAAATAAAACAAAAAATTTGTAAAAGTAGAAAACTGTAGCACATGCAAAGTTGGCAGAAATTTTAGCACCCGAGTAATAGAGACTAAAATTTTAGCACTTGAGAATAAAAGCATAAAATAAAACATTATATTTGTTTTGTTATGAAGATTCTCGCAATTTCTTGGATAATAAATATCACCAATAATTTTATAATTAGTGAGACACATTATTAGGAACAAAGGGCCGAAAAAAATATCATCAATTTCTTGAATAATAATTCTTTTGCCACATTATTAGAATCAAAAAGCACAATTTTTTTAGAGGGTGGGTGTATATAGAAATGTATGTTTAATATGGGAGTATATATAGCAAATCTCAACAGGGCCAAAATATTAAACAGTTCAGTCGTCAAAATTTGGGCCTCTTGTCAAAAAACAATTGGGCCTCTAGATGAAATTTTCTAAATATACCCCCGATAAACCAAGTCTTGCTATATGCACCCCTTTCCTAAAATTATTTTTTTTGGGCCCCCTACGGGCATGATCCCTAGGCCGTCGCAACCCCAGCCTATGCCTAGGGTCGGCTCTGTACACTGCTACCCCAACTATATTAGTCTCTAATGTTGTCATTTTTAATTCAATCTCGTCACTCACTACACTCCAACACAACATCCTCATCTCTGTTACATATCATTTTTTGGGTGTTGGTTTATGGAATGCAATTCCCGCAAAAAATAACTGTGAGGGTAAATGCCCACACAACGGGCATGGGCACAAGCACGAGTAATTACTCACAAAATTAAGCGAGTATGGGTGCAACACTCTGATTCTAATCCTTGCCCGCGCGCGCATGCGCACACACACATATCACATGAGAATGACATTTGTGTGTGATAATGACGAGAACAACTATAAGCTATTAGATTAAAATTGATGGTTCGGATTAAAAAGACTCTTAAACATCAAATGATAAACAAAAAAAAGTAATATCAACGTAAATTAAATATATATAAATCAGATAAGAACAACGACAATTGATTTTTTTTTTTTGAAGTATCAACGACAATTGATAAAAGCAGCAGTTTCAAGATCATATGATGTTTCAACTTTCAACTTGAGAAAAAAAAATACATGTACACTATGTCATTTTATTTAGGCTTAATAGCAGTTTTAGCCCCCTAACTTTTCTAAAGTTGCGATTTTGGCACCCTAAGAAAAAAACTACGAAACCGCCCCCTAAGTTTTGCATTTGTGGTAGTTTTGGCCCCCAAGGCCAATTTTGACTCGGTCTACACTGACGTGGCACCCTAAGTGAGGTGCCACGTGTTATTATTTTTATTTTTTTTGCCTTGGGGGCCAAAACTGCTACAGTTGCATAATGTAGGGGGCGGTTTTGTAGTTTTTTTTCTTAGGGGGCCAAAATCGCAACTTCGTGAAAGTTAGGGGAGGAAATCTGCTACTAAGCCTTTTATTTATTAGTCACTTCAACAACTAATTTTATCAAACAATTTACTTTTAATAGGCTAAGTTTTCACATATCAAACATTATCTACAAGCTATCAGCTAATTTATAGCAAATTTTTTACCAAACATGTTGAACGACAAAAATTGCAAAAGTATATACGAACTATGGGTAACTTTCTTTGAACCAACTTATTCCTTAGTCGGACTCTTGCCCTATAATATCATAGCAACAAAAAAAAAGATTAAATCATAAAACCCGCGGTTCATATTCACAACACCATTTTTCTTTCCCTCCACCTTTAAAATCCCAAAAGTACGATTTATTGGGTCAAAATCTTCATTCCAAATCATTACTAGCATTTTTTGTCTCTAATTATTGCTCTATTTATTTTATCTTTTTTCTCTCGTATTTGTTTTTCATTATATTTTGTAAAGTGAAACATGTCTGAAGATGCACAAGATCCAGTTGAAGTTCATGTCCTTTAAGAAGCTATGAAGAAAAGGGTTAAGTTCTTTATAACCCCCATCGACAAGTTGGACGAGTTGAATGCACAACTTGACGGATACTTTTTCCATATTGGTGCAAATCAAAGAACATCTGATGTAGTAGTAAATGTGTCAGGCGTGGACTTTGGGGAGGATAAGGAAGATGACTTTTGGAAGACCGTATATTTTCCCCAACTTGTTGAAGATGATAGCGACATTTCTTACATGTTTAGCGTGATGGTTGAAAATAAAACTTTACACCATTATGTGCGATCCGTTGAAGTGTAATATTTATCAACGTGTAATAGTGTAATGTGTTCGATTTTGTATCCGTATTGTTGAATTTTAATGAATTTGTGTTTATGTAATTTAACGATAAATTTGTGTAATTTTTACTGTTTATGTGAATTTAGAAATTTAAGGACGAATATGTGTAATTTGGATCGTTTATGTGTCATTAAGGGTGATCAAGTGATTATGCGTCATTAACGACGAATTTGTGTAATTTGCATCGTTTGGATCGTTTATGCGTTACCATGTGATTGTGTGATAAACGATGAATTTGTGTAATTTGGATTGTTTCCGTGCGATTATGTGATTATGTTGTTAAACTGACGTAATTTGGTTCAATTATGAGTGTGTCAAGGTTACAGATCATTAATGACTTGGTTGCATTGCATTAAATGTTGTCTACTGCTATATCAGTAGTTTGTGTGAGTTAACTCGCACAAACCTACAACCAATGTGAGCTAACTCACGCAGAGATTTACACAAGCGTGAGTTAAGGCATACAAATTTAACACTAGTGTGAGTTAACTCACGCAGAGGCATTTTAGTCTTTCCAATTGAGAGCGAGCAATTTCTGCTGGGTAAATAGCAGAATTCAAATAGTTTTCGTGTAATGGGTTATTGTTTTGGGCTTTTGGTTTCAGTAAACAAAATTAATGAAATTCTTCCTCTTGGAAGTTATACCCCACACCCCTACATTTATACCTTGACCCCAACATTTGATACAAACTACCAAGTTTACCCTTTCAACCATTCACCCCCACCTTTTTCTGGAAAAAAAACTTACGCATTTCTAATCCCTTCCTGACTGAAAAAATGCTCCCAACAAACAATCAGTAACAATCAGTAAGTATTCTTTGCCAAAAACATTTCCCTGTTCTTTCTCTTAACCTTTTCTTGTGTTTGTTCTCTTAATTGTTTACCGAATCATTGATTGAGGTTTGAGATTTTCTGGATTTTCAAGGTTTATTGAAATCGTGTTATGAAAATGTCAAGTCGGTGAAATTACGTTGTCCAGAATCGTTCCCAGAATTGTTCACGATTGGAAGGAGCAACTCATGGTTGAATATCTAGTAGTACACATATTTTAATTCTTTTTTACTCAAACTTTCTATGAACAAATCAAGGTTGAACCTTGCTGAGATGACCGGTTTTCAATTATTAATCCTTGTTTAGCAATCTAAAACACACTATACATATAAATTAAAATAAACAGAATGCTTTTGCAATGAAATGGTTTTTACTTGAATGGACTTCCAACCTTAATTAAATCAATTATGAGCTTACCCTTGCTTTTCTCTATGTTACAAGGTTTCGAGTTGACAATTTTCGGAAGGGATGTGCAAAGCTTTATGGTACCAAATTTAAAAAAAGTAATGATGAGTTTTTTGGAAAATATCGGAAACGTATTATCGAAGGTTTAGGAAAAATTTCGGAAGGGTATTATAGAAAGAATAAATCGGAATACATAATATCATGTGGAGGTGAAGGTACGAATGGTAAATGTCGAAAGTGAGGGTGAGAAATTAATGTGTATAAAGTTAAATAATAAAGAGGACAAAAGTGGAATTTTTAAATATATATAGGGGTGAAAGTACATGTGTTGCATTATATGGTAAAATTTCCCTTCCCCGTGTCTTATGCATAAATAAATTGGTCAAATGTATTTTCTTTTGCACTCTGTCTCACTCATGGTACTCTTCTGCCACTTAGATATAGGTTCAACACAAGCTATACTTACTCGATCTCTCCTCTTTCAAATTTGTGTTTCATGCATAAATTGAAGAATCAACACTTTTGACACCAATTATAATGTATGATCACAAGCCCCAAAAAAGATCGCCTGCAACTGTACCAAATGTTCCAATAAATATCTTCTAGGGGGTTTACGTGCTATGATGCTTAGGAACGGGTATGATATCCAATATGAGTGTCCGATATATAATATGACAAATTTTAAGAAAAATGAAAGTACAGGTACGTTGATATAAAATATATAAAAGAAGATTTTTTAAGGATTTGTTTGCGAGTTTGAAGGGGAAAGGGAGAAGAGAGGTTTGAATAAAAAGAATGAGCAAGTGGAAGAAATAAATGACATTGAGATCGAGACAAAGACTTTGGGTGTTCATTTTTCTTCACAATACAAAATTATCTTCATTTGAGAAACACAAAAATTGTATTGGGGGAGAGTTTTGAAGGGTTTTGGATGGTTTACATGAATTCTTTAAATTTAATCTATTTAGTTATAATATTCTCAAAATTAAAAATATATAATCATAAACATTAATTTATCATTTTCTAAAAAATTACTCTTTAAAATATGAAAGAGTTTACCATTTTTCTCTATATTTTCACTCCCATCCAAACTCCCAAACAAAACAAAGGCTAAGAGAATTACTATCATTTTTGTTGTAAAAACATGTTAGAAAAAATCAATTATAATAAGAATAGTATAATACTATTCATATATTAATAATGTGTTTAACCACATTTTTATCATCATATTGTTTCAGAGATTTACTTTTTTTGTCCACCTACTCCACTATTTTCATCAAAAGCAAGAGAGAGAATTTAAATACAATAAAAAAGCAAAAAAAATTGGTTATTTTTCCTTTGCCTGTGCGTTTTTGGTGCATCCACTGCGGAAAATCAACTAAGTAAAAATGGGTTGGTTCAATTCATAAAGTATTTACACCGGATACTTGACCATGTTTGTAGTACCCATGCTCCAGAGGGTCACATCATAGAAATTGGGGAAGTAATGACAGATCTACAATGGGAAAAACCAGATTGGTTCGCTAAAACTGCTGATAGAGTCTTAAAACTGAAAGTGAACTAATGCTTCAATACATTGTTGAAGAACTTATGTGGGTTTGAGATAAAATGAAACTCAATAATTTGTTATTTATTGGATTCATGGTTTGAAGATGATGATATGACATCCAAATATTAAAGAAAAGACTATTACTTCTCCCACCCTGCCTGTTTCTCGCGCGCCCTGCAAATTTACCAAAAAGCCCTTCGGATTATATTATCCTTATAAATAATTTCCCAGTTATTTCCGGATTATATAGTCCAGAAAACACTTATACCAGAATTTCACACTTTGCTTACACTTTGAATTATTTTATATTATTTAGATGTTAAATTCATAAAATAAATGCAAAATAAAAACACAAATATACGAACAAAATAAAACAGATTACATAATCTTTGAAAACCTTTTGAAAGCTTTGTCCAAAACATCCTGACACAATCCGGATTACAAAATCCACACACCTCCCATGATTTTCGGATTATGTAATCTGAATTCTTACGACATATTACAAAAAAGGGCCTTTAGGCCTTTACAACAGGAAATCAAGGTCGAAGAAGCGAAAGTGCCTCGGAAACCAACCAAGCTCGGTGTCGAGGCGGCAAGGAATGCAGATGTTGATCATATCATAATCGTCGTCTGCACCTGGAGATCACAAGTGAGAATTGCGGATCTTGTTGCTCTTCACACAAGCCCCGCCGGAAAGACAAGTGAACATGTAGTCCAAACTTGGGGGCATAAAACGTAGTTCGAGTTGACCCCAATCGAAGAGAAGACCGTCGGCACTGATGACGATTCTATAATGAGCAAGACGTTGTCGAGTGAAAAGGTCATGAAAGATGGGAAAAACCCTATCTCTGACAAAAGCTTTGCTTGCTAGCATTTTCAACATGATCAAGATGTTCAGCGCTGATGAGAACAGATTGAATCCTTGGCAGGTTAGGGTGAGGTTGATGAAGCATTTGAGCCGCTCTGACAACGCAGTACAATGCATGACCATTGAGAGTAAGTTGCCGCATGAACTTCCTTTGTCTCGTGTTAGGCGAATCAAGGAGAAGAAGGCACTGACAATCTTCCGACACCGCTCCGAGCACCTCAGGGTTTTTGGAAAGTCTCCGATGAAATTTCGCGGATGCCCGAAAGGTTAGCAACTCTCTAGTGCTTGAAGCGACGATATTCTTGGCAATGACGAGTTGAAGTTTTGGCGGAAGCATTTCCATGACGTGAAGGAGTTTATTGCTGTCTTGAGGGAGAAGGGAAGATGGAAGATGCAAAGGAAAGAAAGTCAGGATTTGGTGGTAATGCAAGAAGGTAACAAGGCTTTTTATAATGGTAATTGTGATTTGAGATAGTGGAGAGAAACAACTATCTTGGAAAAAAGCAAAGAAGCATAAATGCCTTGAGATAATGGATAATTAATTGCCTTGGAAGACATAAAATCTTGGAAATCTTGTGAAGAAAGGTGCAATGATGATGAAAATCGGAACTTGCAATATGGAGGAAAATGGAAAGTTCAAATAGGGCGCCATAAATAGGTTTGTTGATCTTCCAAACAAGTTGTCCGAATTTTATAATCCAGATAGGTATTGTAATTTCCAGAATATATAATCCGGACCCTCTCAATTATTTTTTGACGTGCGTTTCACCAGAGGTTTGACCGGTCAGTGGAGTTTTATTGCGTTTTTTGGACGGTTTTGAGTGACAAACACATTTTCATTGTATGTACTTATGATTTAGGACTTATATAACGGTCAACAGAGACCTTTGACATCAAAGAAAACACCAATAAACACACATCGAAATTGTCTAGATTTGATGTTTCGGAAAGCTCTAGCAATCTGGTTTGGATTACATAATCTGGACCAGGGGTATTTTTGATCTTTTTGCAGGGCGCGCGAGAAACAGGCAGGGTGGGAAAAGTAATAGTCTAAAAAATAATACACATGGCAATGTAACCAGACTTAAGTATTAGTCAACTATATCTTCAACTAATAATATGGATGAAAATCAAAACTGTAAATTTTCAGAGGATAAAATCATAACATTTTGGTGGTTTCTTTTTAAGCCCCCTTAATATCTCTTAGGCCTCCTAAAATTCTTTTTTTTTACCCCTATTTCATACATCCATAAGATATCTTCTGAAGCATTTCACTTGGTTTCGGGACCTATGTTCCGGAGGAATTTTTTAAGAATTTAAGCAACGGAGGCAACTCTTTATTCTCGTCATTCTTCTTCCTTTCGGTTGGCAATACATAATCCACAAAGAAGCAATGATTTTCTACCGGAACTTGTTCTTGATGATGAATTATGCATGAAAATTTCAAAATTTGAAGAATTCCTAGATGGGTTTTTTGTATCCATCATAGTTGACTTTGACTTAACTAGATCTTAAAAAAACCATAATTTCTTCTAGTACTAAATCATTTATTAAGGTTGTTTAAATATGGGATCAGAATATAACAAACAACAATGAAATACATGATCCAGTCATCAAAAAGACATAGAAACATATGACACTAGCACCAACGTTGTTTGTTTCACATACAAGTTTGTTTCTACACAAACAAAAGACAAAGAGTGAAAAAAAAAAGTTGTACGAGAAACAAACCCAGAAATTTAAATCTAGAAAATGTTGCAGATGAGAAGTGAAGGGTAGTGGTGAAAGGTGGCAGAAGAAAAGGGTAGCTTTGGAGAAATGGTTGTTTTGTTTGAGTTGAAGAAGATAAAGAAGAAGAAGCAAGTTGGTGAGAGAGAAGCTTGTGAATTTGGTCATCACAAAGGTCAGTCATTATCTTATTCACTTCAGCATATTTATTGGATTTATTCTTGCTGCTTAATACGATGAAAACAAATCCTCCGGAAGATATATACCGAATGTATAGAACATGGGGTAAAATGGGAATTCTGGGTAAGAGCTTTCAAGGGGCTTAAAAAGAAAGTACCTAACATTTTTTTATGGCCAAATAAAAAATCACTATATTTTTAGGGACGACACGTTGGATGAATGGATTTGCACCAAACCCTAAGTTTGATGAATGAATTTCCATCTTTCATATACCCTAAACAATCCTTTTATAATAATTAGACTCAATAATTTATATTTAGGATAAAGAAAGGAATCAGTGGAGTCACCAGTGCAGATCAAGGATACAAGACCTGTTTTTTTAGAGATTTAAGACCACTTTTACACAAAAACAGGTCTGAAATCTTTAAAAATCAGGTCTTGTATCCTTGATTTGCACTAGTGAGTCTCCGTCAAGTTAAATATAAATTGAATTGTCTGAAAATAATAAATATTATGACATGATATTAATTTATAGTTGAAGTAATCAACATATATCTTTTCAATTTAACTATTAAAAATATTCTTATAGGTTGGAAAGAAAATGTGATATACCTATTTTGGAGGTCATGGAGATACATCAAAAATTAAAGGAGAAGAAAAAAAATATAATTATAATATTCCTTAGTGCTTTGATTCATTTCATTACCAACATCTTAGATTAAAATAACACCATTAAACGGTTCATAAAATTATACAATAAAAAATAATTTAAAAAAATACAATTATTTGGTGTCAACACAACAACTAAACGACAACTCTGAATTATTTTTTCAAAAAGTTTATTTCATAGATTTGTTGCTAATGTAAGGACCCATTCTTCCATGCATGGCATATGCGAACTCTCTCGGGTAAGGTACTCATATAGTCAGTGGAAACTACCTCGGGTATGTAAATCTACATTTGTTGTCAATGCACTTATACATGCGAGACCAACTACCTTTTGGACAATCACGAACATGTTTACAGTCAATTAAAACTGTAATAATAAAACAAAATAAAAAATGTTATTAAAATGAGATAAAAACGGTGTGCAACTACTAACTGAGGAAAGAAATTTGAAAAGGATGAGAATAACATATTACCACCATTGTTCTTTTCAATAAGAAATAAGAAAAGAAATAAAGTGATAGTATACAAAAAATTTATAGTCTTAGACATATTTTTCTCCTTTTCCGTGTAACAAATATAATATGATTTGGTCACTTTATAGTGTAATAAATCCATATTGTATTTTAAAAAATAAAAAAATTGCGCTCAAGGAATTTTATAAAACCCTCTATAGAATTACAATCATAAGTGTCTCTTAAGTATATCAATGTGTTGTGTTTGTCCTTTTAGAACACTCACTTGTTTGTAACATAAAAAACTTTCTAGTCATTATAATTCATTCATTTTTAATTAACTTTTCAACCTTTAATGACAAACAGACAATTTTAAAAATTAATAATAAAGCAGATCAACATGACAACATAGTCATAGACTAATTGAATGTATTGTAGGAATTTTTTTACATTTGATCAACGGAAATGAGAATAAAATTTTGTCGTTTCATGATTTCATCAACATTTTTTTATGAACGAAGAGTGTGGTTAATCATCAAGGTGAAACTTAGACTTCCCACTGTAGTTAGGACTTCCAAGAAACCCATATCCTACACGATCCAATCATAAATATATTATATTGTTAAAAAAGTAAAAAAAATAATATGTACAAAAGAGGGGGACAAGTCAAAACCCTCAAAAAGGCCATAAAATCTCAATTACATCAACATTCTCATTTACATAAAATCTTTGATTCATGTTGATATAAAAAATATATTAAGACTTATGCAACCACGCTAAGTTTTTAATTATTAAATAGGTTTCATGTTGATCCTTTGTGAATACTGAATTCCCAATTTGATTTGTCCATTAAAAAAGTATATTGATTCACAAAATAATGTTGTATTGATTAATTTTTTTTCTAAAGAATATTGTATCAATTAATAAAATATAGCTTGAAATTCCATCATTATTAGTAATTGCCATACATTTTGACACATTCAACCAACCAACAATCATTTGCATCACCTTAAAAAAAAAAAAAATCGA
>Ga0315915_1005576_pt1 | contig 15668 bp, 8 predicted proteins | sample MpolbnodulesMG_FD_207738 | JGI IMG/M metagenome (GOLD analysis project Ga0315915, IMG submission 207738) | Medicago polymorpha root nodule microbial communities from Los Angeles, California, United States - branched nodules | ecosystem: Host-associated > Plants > Roots > Nodule | place: USA... | reverse complement strand
TATATATATATATATATTATATATAAATATATATATAATATATATATATATATAAAGAGTAGATTAAATATATATATATATATAAAGAGTAGATTAACCTCTCCCTAAGTATGCCTCAACTAATATATGCAGAAACATTTGAAAAAAGAAGATTGATGTACACTAATTTATTCTTTTTATCATTAGCATTGTTTGTTATCAGAAAATCAAATGTGAGAAGCTCAATAACATTACATTGCATAACAAACTAACAAATGCAATGGTTTTAGTTTCAGTTTGTCTATCTCCTTAACTAACTACAATTGTTAAAATTTGTTGTTTTCTGCTTGCTGATCATTGTGTTCTTTTCATCAGGGTGACGTGTGCTCGCCAAGAATGTTTAGTGGTGATTTTGGAGATCAGATTGAACGTTTTGCAACATTGACTGATCCAAAAGCCAATCAATTTGAGGTCTTGGTCGAGAGGATCAATGGTCACTTTTTTTTGACAAAAGGACGGAAAGCAATTCATGACTTTTATGGACGATTTGACATGGTGTTGAATGATAGGTTTCACAAAACTATCAAATATCCCATTTTTGATCCACCCATGCATTTTCTTATTGACAATACTAATGTGCAGACAACTTTCAACGATCATCTCCCCCCCATAACATCTCTTATCTCTTATCGCCACAATATCAATGACATGTTTATAGATTTCCAAAGAAATTTATCTGAATATGATGTAACAAAAGGTTTTTTGGTATGATACACTTTTCCTATAAACATTATTTTATTGTTAGTTTCTCATTTAGCAGGTGTAAAATGCTTCCATTTTGGTTTTTGCAAATGCTCGTTTACACGGGAAATATATTGTGATTCTAAAGACCGTCGATGAAAGAAACAAGGACATACCGTTTGGTGGTAATGTTGTTGTCTTAGGTGGAGATTTCAGATAGATATTACCAGTCATACCCAAAGCTACCATGCCTAAAGTTGTCCATGCTTCAATTAACTCATCTTATTTATGGAGGTACTTTGAAGTCCTTACGCTTACAAAAAATATGAGGGTTCTAAGCGGCGCATCTGAATCGGACATTGAAGAGAGGAAGTTGTTTTCTGACTGGGTTTTAAGAGTTGGGGATGGTACAACTGGGGAAATCAATGATGTCGACATATCTGTTGAAATCCTGTCCGACTTGCTTATTCCAAGTTCAGGTAATCCTATTGCATCTATTGTTGAAAGCACTTACCCAAATTTGTTAGGAAACATTGGTAAAACATAATATTTTCAAAGTAAAGCAATATTAACACCAAAGAATACAACTGTTGATCAGGTTAATGATTATGTGTTAGACTTGATTCCTGGTGAGGAAAAAATTTATTTGAGTTATGATACACTTTATCATAAAAACATAGACGGTGACGCAGTGGACGACATCCACACGCCTGAATTTCTCAACACTATTGTTGCGTCCGGATTGCCAAATCGTAGGTTGTGATTGAAAGTAGGAGTACCTGTGATGTTATTGAGGAACATAGATAAAAATTTGGGCTTATGTAACAGTACAAGATTGATTATTACAAAGATGGGTAAATTTGTGCTCGAGGCAGAGGTCATATCTGGATCTAATATCGGTGAAAAGGTGTTTATTCCAAGTTTATTGCTGACACCGTCTGATAATAGAATTCCTTTCAAATTTAAACGAAGGCAGTTTCCGTTATCTGTCTCATTTGCAATGACTATTAACAAAAGTCAAGGTGAGTCTTTGAAAAATGTTGGTGTCTATATACCGTCTCCTGTTTTTTCACATGGACAATTGCACGTCGCAATATCAAGGGTTACTTCAAGGGATGGTTTAAGGATATTGATCAATGACGGCCACGATACTGATGTGACATCAAATGTGGTCTACAGAGAAGTTTTCCGTAATGTGTAGCAGTTTGTTTTGTAGTATTGTTGTTATTGCATATCGGTACTATTTTTATGTCGACAGACGTTGGATTTTCTTTTCTTCAATAAATTATGCCATTAAATTTATATGTTATGTTACCGTACCAGGGTCGATGTCATAGAAATTGTTTAATATGGTACAGTAAAAACGTTTGTGGCAATTTATTTTATGAATTGAATTATACTATTATTTCGATTCAAATAAAGTATTTACTTTCATATTTGTGCTATATTTGTTTTCCGTAATATGACAATTAATATTATGAATTGAATATTAATATTAAGAAATATTTTAATATGTTACAGTACAAACGTTTGTGGCAATTAATATTATGAATTGAATTATACTATTATTTCTATTCAACCAAACTATTTACATACATACTAGTTCTTTATTTTTTTTCATCTGTATGACCCGTGCGTTAGCAGAGTCAATGGTCTAGTATGTAGTTCCAGAACTCTTACGTAACCCTTCCTTAAAAAAAAAAACTCTTACGTATATTATTATTGTCAAAAAAACTCTTATTATATTTTGTTTATTTTATTTATAAATGTAATAAAGAGCAGAGCCATGACCGGGATTCGAACCCCGGTACGTCCACTTGTGTGTGTGAGTTTATAATGGCTTTGCTATTTCGTCTATCTAAAAAAAAAACAGAGAGAGAGAGAGCAGAGCCAGAGATCATCAACAAATTGGCATGCTATTGTGATTTTATTTTGAGGGTACTACCAATTGTGATTGTCATGACGTATCATAAAACAAAAAACTTAAACATAAAGTTTAGATGAGTTAAATTCCAAGAGCTCTTCAAAACTAATAAGACGGTTATATTTTTTACTCACACCCGCTCTAACTTGAGTGTTAATTAGAAAAACCCACAAACTATCAGATTATACCAAAATTTCATAGCATATTCGTTGACATCGACGTTGATATTCTTTTTAACTTTATATGATGTGTTGTGTGCCTCCTAATCTTTTTTTCTTTTTTCTTTTGAGGTTTCCTTTAATCTAAATGTGCTCATTAAGAAAAACATGATCAAAAAATACTAATGACATATACGGAATGATCTTTGATGTGATATATTATTGATTATTAATTATTCTAAACAATCCAATGTGCTATGGTCTCTTCTCCGTTTCTGTCGACAACAACGCTGGAATGATAAAACAAAAACACATGATCAATATATCATTCACTTTTCATGTGTCTTGAATTATTTAAGCAAGGATTTTTTTTTTTTGACGTTAATAAGCAAGGATGTTGTGAAGAATGAAAAAAGAATATTTCTTGTCAAAAAACGTAAAAAGAGAATATCCGAAGAAACAAGACCGACACAAAATAGTGATGATAAATCATAAATGTGTTAGAAGTATTTGGCATATATTAAAAAATGATATTGTAGTTAATATGTATAGAAGTATTTATATTCACTTTTCATATTTGAAAAAAAAAAATTATGATTATGTTTGAGACAAAAAATGCTGCTTGTCATAAAAAACAATTTGGTGAAACATAGCTAGGTTGTAACTTGGCCTCTACCCTTCAGGTGTTTTCCGGCAAACAAGGGTTGAAAGTTTGAGAATGTTTTAAATAAATGTACGTTTGTGATGAAGCTGTGGAGCTTGTGGTTAGCAAGGAACCAAAAAGAGTGGAACCATGTAGATGAATCGAAAAATCTGATTGTGATGTATTGGAGAAAGTTGGGAGATGAGTGGGTTGTGGAACTCAAATGCAACTCAAAGGCAATGACTAATCATGTTGGTTCATGAAAGAGAGAATTAGGGTTTTCTATCAAACATTGAAGTTGGTTGCTGAGTTTGGCTTTAATAAAGTTATCATTTGAACTAGACTATCTGGTGGTAGTGAATGCTATTATGTTCAAAGATTTATCTAGGTTTGGTGTTTTTTCTGTGCTAAATTTTCCTTTGCTGTTAACAAAATTATGCCCATGAAATGAACTTTTCAATTAAAATTGTCGCAACCGTTACCACCAAAAGGTACCCAGTTCATACTGAAAAAAGTTAAATTTGTTATATGATAATTCATTGAATCACAGTTTCTTTTTATTCTAATGGTTATTAAACTGTTATCTATGCATGTTATATATGTACGTATGTTATCATATGGCAAATTATAATATGGCTTGGCAAATATCTAATTACAGGTATCTTGATTCTTTATTGTTTTTATCTGAAATATAGAATTGATGTATATCACCCATCTCTCAAATTGATGAGAGTATTATGACAGTATTCAGTATTCATTAAAGAATACTGAATAAGGGAGATGTTTATCTATTTGATGAAAATTTAAGGGAGATTATTGTTATTTTAAAACTAGAGGGGGTGTCATTTCCATTTTAATAGAACTTAGGGGAGGTGAATGCAATTTCCTTTTGATTATATGTGTTGAGTTGTTTTCTCAACAACAACAATAATAATCATAACCTTTAAAAAAAAAAAAAACTTCCGTCATATATAATGTCTTGTGAGACAAGCAACAGTACAAACTTCAATATATCATTGTAACGTTAAAGATAGCCAGCCATCTAACTCATAAATTAACAGAGATTGCTGAATAGACCCTCTGGTATTGCTCAACCTTTCAGAACAGATCTGGTGATATAATTTTTTTCTCAAAGAGCTGATCAGAAGTTATCTTCCGATGAATGTTTTGAGGGGATTTTGCAGCAATACAGGGGGTGTTTACGACAATTATCTAAATTAATAATCAAGAAGAGGATAAAATAGTGATTCTTTCCAAGCCCATTTTATCCCTACTTCTGAAGCTCTGTCCCAATAACACATTGGTTGGGCTTGCTCGTAACATAGTCGGATCAATAAATGATTAATTGGGGGTGAGAAAAAAAATTAATAGTCATTTTTAAAAAAATTTAATAGTTAAAAATTTACATAACCATTTTGTATATTTAAATATCCTACAAGATTAATGAACATACAAACATATCTTAAGAATAATCAACTGCTTATCTAGGTATTTCTTTTTAAAATAGATGTAGAATTTCATTATATATTTCTTTTTAAAAAGGAATATTAAATATAAATTTAGTTTGTCTACCTTTACTAACATTTGATGTATGAAAAGGAACATTTTCCATGTTATAACGTTGTAAAAATTTCTTGAATCAACAAATATTATTAACAACGAGCTTGTACAAGGAGAACTAAAAGCTCGCTAAGTAAAAAATCAATACAAAAGTGTCGTATATATGTGAACACTTAAACCCAATAACAAAACTTCCCCACCAAGCAAAGGAGGTAAGATACCAACTACCTAAAGCTATTAAAAGGCAACCTGAGAATACAAACAGCAACCGAAAAAATTCCTACCAAATTGAAGATATAAAAACCAAGCAAAGTTCATAAACCAAGTATCCAACCCTCCTGTGCAAAAACCATAGAGCAGCAAAACCCCCTTAAAGGAAGGCAGCCTCATACCACCACTTTTACCTCATCAAACAATCACTTGGACACCAAATCCATTCAAACTCATTTTCAAACTCAATTATCTAAAAATTCCTACCAAATTTTATAACGTTGCAAGTAAAATTAAGTTTAGTTTCAAACTCATTTTTCATTCAAATTTCAACTTTGGTCGCATCTACTCACCTTACTATACAATTAAATTGTACAGGTTTTAATTCAAGTGTGCAGGTAGATAAAAGGTACAAATTATCGAGAATACTTAATCAGATTGAAGCATATATTTGGAATCAGCTATTTACTTAATACACCCTCCAGTTTTCATTGAAAAACTATATATTTGGTCTATATTATTGACTAGATACATTAGTTATTCAATTATCTAAAATATTGTTTGTTGTTTTTGTGGTGGCCGGGGTTCGAACCCCAGACCTTGCATATATTATGCATTGTCCATAACAACTGAGCTAAGCATATATTATTGTTTGTTTGTTGTTTATAATAGTGACTGAAGAGTCATTATTAAAATTTATTATAATTTTAAGTGTTTATCCATGGTGAACCATTTATAAAGTTGGTCCATCAAAAAATCGCCTTCATAAAGGTTGCTAAACCCCTAAATTGAGGAAAAACCCTTTGTTGTTTACGGATGACGACTCCAACCTCTGAGGACAATATTAAGTACTTTTCCACACTTGTTGATCAATGTCATGCGTTGAGCTATGAGACACAACTACTTCACGTCTTGCCTCTAAGAATTCCAATTTCGTGAAGCACACCATGCATACTCGTCTTGTAATTGAGAGAAAGAGAGAAAATTTTCATTAATTAAAGGAGCATTCCAACATTTCAACATCGAATATCATGATGAATGAGATCATAGGCAAACATAATATCACAATTACGAGGCTTAGGTGACCAAATCTTGTGAGCATTATAATAAGGAAGTCAATTATCCTCCCATATATAAACTTGTTAGTATATCAAGTGTGAGTAATATGTCTTATATATCAAATGGAAAAGTGAATGTTGAACATTTTATAAGTGAGATGATTCATAAACTTAATGTTTTATAGTTTTGAGTAAAAAAGCGGTGTATCTCTCACTTGTATCATTGTTCAAGGATCAATGTGATATCCCCGAACCCCCTCATGACCTAACATAATTAGATGACCAACCCCTACTCTTCAAATACTAGCTTTCTTAATAATATCCACGCGAGCTTGCAAAATACTTCTCCAGATATAACTTGGGCAATATTCAATTGAAGCTCTCAAGAAATTACTTTTAAGAAAATACTTTACTAATAAACTTTGTGAGATCAATGAGCAGTCATTATGCATATTACGTCAACCTTGTTTGAAAAACATTGTAAGGTTATAACATGGAATGTTCTAAATCCCATTCCACCTTTCTTCTTTTTTTTTCTTACATAATGTCTTACATTTAATCCAATGTGTTAACTGAAATATCAGAGGTTAAAATCAACTACTAAAAAGTTTGTTCATTCATGACAAGTTATATTGTGATGTGAATAGTCACCTCCTCAAGTTGGCCAAAGCTATATTCTTCGTGATATCATGACGGTTTGTTCTCCCGGCGGCTTCTGCTCCTATGTTTTCAAAATGAAAGAAGTGCACTAAGTGCCTGTTAGGTGTGCCGTGACAAAATTGGATTGTTAATAAGTTGAGTATGTAAAATTCATTATAACTACAATTTAGTTGAAAAAGTAAATTTACGTGTGAATAAATTCATGTAAAAGTTGTTTAACAATAAGTTCAAGACTAAAAATTAATTGTTGTTGCAAACGCTCAAAATCTAATTTTAAGTTAGAAGCAATTATTTATGCAAAATCAATTCTTCTTAAAAACATTCAAACCTATTAAAGTTAATTTTATAATTCTGTCCCTGTGAGTTTAACTCACTTGGTAAGGAATAATGCATAATTTATGCATGAGTCAGGATTCGAACCTCGGACACCCCACTTATTTATCTTTAAAGTGAATTTCTCTAACCACTAGATTACTTGACAAAAAAAGAAGTTAATTTTACAACTCTAGAATTAATTGTGTAATTTCTAAAAAGAAAATGTGAATGAATGTCCATCTAACATTCTTTAAAGGCCTTAAATAGTGAATCTTTATGAAGAAAAAAAATATGTATTCAATGTATTAGAAATTGTAGTATTTAACTTTCTTAAGAAATATTCGGATGTAGTCATTAGCAAAAACCCTTTTCAAAATTGTAACAAACACATATATTTGAGTTTCTAAATTAGAAATGAGGGTGAAAACTGAAAAGTAACACCCTAAGCGTTTGGAAATGAAGGTGGTCTTGTCACAAAGTGGTTGTTTCGTGGTAAACACGTTAAAATATGAAGGCCCTTGTGTTGGAGTTGGACCTGAAAAGGCCAAGCCCTATGGCACCACACCAGCAAGGTTAAGTTAATAATGGTGGATACTCACCTCATCACTTGTTCTAAATTATATCCATGTGAGCACACTGCCCCGTGGGTTTCGGGAGTGACAAATTTGAATAGCAAGAGAAGAGAAAGGGACAGTCAAAGCATTGGGATTTGTGAATATCAAACTCTTATTATACCCTGTCATTGTGAAATACTATAAGATGATTGAATTGAAACAGACACACTTTTAATTTGTTGAAATAAGTGGTATGGGAGTTAGTGGTTGTGGGGTATATAAACTCGTTATAAGTGTGTCAGAAAGAAAATTTATAAGTATAATGCACACCCACCACAAAACAATCATGTTCACTTATCCCCTTCACAACCCAAACAATTTTTATGTGTATCATTGAGTTTTTGGGGTCACATTTCATTTTACCCCCTGCATGACAGCTCTTTCCACAATTCAATTCTACATATACACATATTTAGATGGTGTAAACCCTTTCTTTTTCAATTTTCTAATTTAGTATAAGATTGCCATCAATTTGCCTTAGGGCCAATAAAACAGTTGCAATTAAGGAGTACCTTTGTTCAGAAAGTGTGCTACAAAAAATTAAACTCAAGCCTAAAAATTGAGAGATTTTTTGGGCTTGTTTTGGCTTTGCTTATGTTTGCACCTTTTTTGTACAACTTGTGCTTTTAGGTGCTGTTTACTTTTATATAAATTGGGTTGTCTTTAAAAAATCTAGCTAAAAAGTTGTACAAATTAAAGTCATTAACTACCTCCAACATAACCCTCATTTTCTGCTGAAATAGTACAAGTTTCATTGACCGCACCACAATGAGAGTAAGGTTAATGTACACATATATATAAAATTTCTGTAATGTATCAGATTTATACGTGGCACGCAGCTTTCCTCAGGAGAGTAATTCCAAATTGGTCTGTTTGTTAATTTTGGGTTTCTCATCAAACTTTTTCTGCAGCATTGAATATCTGCTCAAAATCCAACTATGCTTCTATAAAATAATTTGTAAAAGAGAAGAATCATTTGATTATTGCAATAAATAAATCACATGAGTAGCATGTTTTTCGAAATCAGCATCTCTGTGTATCATCTGCAGCAGTCACTTCCCTTAATTTTCTTTCTATGAGATTTTCTTTATTCGTTTTTTATAAATTTTATGTGTACTCATATGTCTGATCAAATCTACTGATAGTGTTATGATCCAGATCAATAGCCTGCCACGAATGCAAGTTTCAATTCTATTGCTCTTTAGAAATTCCAGGTACACTACATGTACGTGAATGCATGTTTGGTTTGTCAGTGAGTTTCATAAAATTACCGTGAGTTTCAATTTTATTAGTTATTTCTTTATTATCGTACCCCTAATTAATTTATACATTTTTCTTCGATCAATAATATGATTATTTGTCAACTAGCAATTTTCTTGATCATTGTGATTCAGTCTATAGTCTTATATTTAGGGAGGAAAGGGCAGTAATAGTTAATCATGACCATAAGTTAGTGTGCATGTTTGAAATCACAGTGAGATTGACGAAATTAGAAATTGAAAATTCAAAGATGATCTTATAAAATGGGCTATAATATATATTTTTTAAAAAAGAATCTTATATTTAAGGATAAATACGTTAAGATATATCAAATATCTAGCACATGTAAAATAAACTATTAGTTGATGTGGAATTAAGAGAACCCTCGCAGGAACAATGAAATAATAAATAGGGTTAATTAAATTTTTAGTCCCCATAAATATGTTCAATTTTGTTTTTAGTTCCTATGAAATAAATTCACATTTTTTGGTCTCTATAAAATTTTATGTCAACAAGTTTAGTTTCTGCAGTAAAGTGAGGCTAGCAGCAAAGTCAAATATTTTCCTATAAAAAACGATCTTATGTTCTTTCATTTAGTCTAATCATAGTCAATCTAATACTTTTTTTTTTCAAAATAATCAAATATAATGTAATCTCATTCTTGAATTCCAAAATTATTTTTCTAAATAAATCCACACGAGTTAATTAGTTGAGAAAAAAAATAGATTAGTGAGTAGGCAAAACATATTTTGAAAAGTAGTATACATGAAGCTAGGTAATGAGTTGAAGATCTTGTATTCAAACCAATATATCACATCTATTGTATCACGTTTCCTATTTCTCTCTTAAGATATCAAAGGAGTGTCTCTGGAATATTTTCCTAAGAATTGGCACGGACTAAGGAGTTAAAGTTGGCGAGGATAAACATATACATGCTGATCGATAGATCGATCCATACCTAACATTACCTTTCATAAGGGTGGCTTTTAGACATAACCTGAGTCCCATATATATGTCCTTTTCTGTTCAAGAGTATTCCCCAAGATCAACTTTCATTTTCAAAGCGTACGTACGTAAATCTTCTTGGGTTCACTATCGATTCAATCTCCATATCACCATATATATATATATATATATATATATATATATATATGAGCCTGCTAACCTACACCCACCTAAAAACACTAAGGTGCAACTTAGCAAGCTACACCCACTTAAAATTATTAAGGTGCAAGTTAGCAACCTACACCCACTTGATTATTTACACTCATTTTTATAAGTATTATTAAGGTGCAAGTTAACAACCTTCACTAATTTACATCCACTTTCATCATTACAAATATTGTTTCCTTAAAAGGTTGTCTTTATTACATGTTTTGTACCTTAAGCATGTCATTGTCTTTTTTGTTTCTTTTTTTAAGGATCTTTTTTAAGCTAGTTACAAAATTGCCCTTCTATTTAAAATTAATTAAAATATAAACAAAAGGGTGTTTTAGTAAATTATAAGTGGATGCAGTTTGCTAACTTGCACCATAGTGTTTTTAGGTGGGTGTAAGTTAGCAGCCCATATATATATATAATTGTTAACTTACTCTCACTTAAAAATTATTAAGAAGTAAATTAACAACCTATTTTCACTTACTTTTAAAAAAAACACAAATCTTTACTTAAATATGTTTTCTAATCTACCAATTCATGGTTGTATCAAGAAAAAAATATCCATGAAACATTTAACGATTGTTGCATGTGTTAAATAAAACCATTGAAGCATTAGCTACCCAAAAAAAACCACTGAAGCATTCACGTGTTACACATTAAAACAGGAATTATATTTTTTTAAACGAAAAATAGGAATTATATGAAAGAAATTGTAAAAAAGAAAGGAATTATATAAAAGAAGCTACTTTTTATTTAATCATATAAAAAACTACTATATCACTGATGACGTTCTTTTGTTACACGGGTAGAAAATGAGTTTTTAGTCTAATGCAAGTGGATGTAGATTGCCAACTTAATCTTTAATGATTAAAGGAGATGAACAACAATTGGATGTGGAACACTATAAAAAAGATGACTTACATACCCGAATATCTTAAACTTTAGGTGAATATGTGGTGTCAAACCACACATGGTTGTTGTTAGCATAATATGACATTCTTTTGGTGGCATTTTGACTATTCTCGCGATCCCGACCCAACAGTGGTTTAAGAGTCGATGTTTCAACCAACTTTTTGTATCAAAAGTCTTTCTAACAATGTGATAGGTGGGAGATGTCAAGTGTGAATAAGTCTCACATTGAATAGAAAGTTAATGCACAACATCATAAAATGAGATGGTTCATATATAAGATATTTTAAAATTTTGAGTGAAGATGTTGTGTTCAAACAATCTTGTGTGGTTGTTCTTAGTGTAGGATAGGTGAGCGCTACAAATCCTTAAGATATCAAATTTGATTTCTACCCAAGGTTTTACAACTCGAGAGTTTACCTCAACTCGTTTTGTCTAGGTAAACTCGACTCGAGAACTCGTACGAGTTTACCTAAAATTAAAATTATGTAGAATTTATTATATGCATGACATATATAATCTTAATATTTCAATAGTGAAAAATATGACTTAATTACAAAAGCAAATTATATCAAACTACCATAATAAAACGTTATACTCAACTTAACATCAAAATATAAAAATTAACGCAAAAATTCATAAGTTTCATAAGTCTTTAAGTTTAAGTCATCCATTAAACCATCCAAAAAAGAAAGTTTCACAATATCCTAAAGTTGTTAATAAAACTATCTAAAAAATAAACTAGTTAATTTCTTCAAAAGGTCAACAAATATCACCACCGCAACCCTAACCGGTGTCGAATCTGAATTTCCACCGTCAAAATCGCAACCCTAACTGGTATGTGTTCCCCTGTTCATGGTTTGAGAACTTAAAGAAGAAAGAAAAAGAAACGTTTCATCTCAGGAACAATGTGTTACTATAAAGATAACTATTCAGTAAACGTGTCAATCTCGTCAAACCTTCTGATTTTACCAGAAACCAAGTTTACCTCCGAGTTAACACGATTTTAGTACCTAAAAACGTAAACTCGGTAAACTCGGAGAGTTAACACTTGATTTGTGGAACATTGTTTCTACCACTCCATTTTGCATTTATTTTGTTTCAAACTCTTATTTTAAAAGAACAATTACTCTTTTGAGTGAAAGTTAGCTGATAACTAATATGTTATACAATAGGTGATGAATTTTTAGCGGATAAAAGGTAGTTGGTAGCTCATAACCTAACCTATTAAATTTGTAGGGTTTTGTAAAATAAACTAGTAGATTGAACTAGTTGTTAAATATGAAATATTATAAAAATGTATTTGTAATCAATATTCCAATTTATTTTATTTTTGACAAAATTAATATTCAATTTTTTAATTTATGTAACAAGGGTAAAAATGATAGAAAAATGACAAATTGTAAATTGTATGGCAAAAATGACATCAATGGGGTACATAATTTCATATCCTAGCTTGCTGTTTTAAATAAATTGAATTGAAAACGCATACTTTGAATTATCGTTTTCCTTGCATTGCTTCCGGCCTAGGAACAAAATGCATGTGGTGTTCATAATTTCAACAGTTTCTATCCCTTGGCAGTAATATATATCCCCCACTCCAAGAATTGGGAAAGAGATAGGGACGATAGCAACATAACATAGAATTACCACAGTTCAGTACATTTGCGCAGAGAGGATAATTAAGTTTTGGAGTTGAGTGAACTAAAGCCCCCACTGACATGGACAAAAAACTTAGACAAATTTCAATATTATTAATTATCACAGTAATATATATGTATGGAAAGGATGGACCATTCTGGCTGGTATAATTTCATCTCATCAATTCTCTACTTAAATACATTTGTCTACCTTTTATTTTTTTGGCTAAAGTGCATTTTTCTACAATTTTGGCCCCCTAAAATTTAGCCTCATTGCAAATTTAATCATTTTGGCCAATTTTGACGGTCAATGCCTACGTGGCACGCCACGTATGTAATTATTGAATTAAAAAAATCATATAATCATATTTTAAATTAAATAAATGAAATATTAAATCAAAAAAATAAAAAAATCAGGAAAAAAATTAAAAATTAAATTCAAATCTCAATTTTTTATTTCTTCTTCTTCATCTCTTCCTTTCAATCCCAATCTAACCAAGAAAATAAAATTAACAATAGAGATCCTCATGTTGTTACTAAATTCAGAAAACCCAACATCAAATTCAGTCTTATGAGCACAAAACCCATAATTTTTTAAAAAACTCATCCTCTTCTTCATACATTCATCATCTTCATTCTTCATACATTCATCACAAAAAGCCCAGATTTTTTTTCTCCTCAAAAACAATCGACGAATCCAATGGTGGCAGTGCCGACAACTGAGACTCCGCCGATTCCGACGGCCCATGAAGCGCGACGGTGGAGAACGACGGCATTGATGGGAGGAATGTGGAAGGTCCTTGCTGCAAAATTTAATTAAAATGAAGTTGTTCAATTTCAATTATCCACACTCCAAATGTTGAAGTTGAGCGGCGGTGGTATATACGGGTACAAAAACTTTACATCGTATAAACACACATAGCACCCTGTCATGCCATCTCCACCTCCTAATTCCTAATTCCTCTGATTGGATCTACTACTACCTATTCACTTCGATTCATCAACTTTATTTATTAATTTTCCTTTCAATTTTTGATTTCTACTTTTTCTTTAGCTTGCTTGGTGCTTGATGCCAAAATGGGTGATGTTGTTGGATTAGGAATGTCAAGTATATTCATGAGGTTGATGATGTATATGGTTGATCTTGTTGGTGGTGGTGATAAGGTTGATGATGATGATGATGAAATTGATAGTGGAGGATTAAAGTGTAAGAAGAGGGGGATCTCTAACTTTTGTTGTTAATTTTTTTTTCTGGATAGGATTTGGAATGATATGTTGAAATGAAGATGAAGATTAAGATTTGGATTTTAATTTTAATTTTTTTCTGATTTTTTTTTAATTTCATTTTTCATTTATTTAATTAAAAAATTGATTATATGCTTTTTAAAAAAAATTAATTCAATAATTACACACGTGGCGTGCCATGTAGTCGTAGTCATTGACCGGTCAAAATTGGCCAAAAGAATTAAATTTGCAATGGGGCTAAATCTAGGGGGCCAAAATTGTAGTTTTTGAACTTAGGAGGCCAAAATTACAAGTTTTTAAAATTTAGGGGGAAAAAGTGCACTTTAACCTTCTTTTTTTTCATGTATTGTGCACGTTGAATAATAAACTAACAAATAAAATTACTAGTTTTGTATTGGCCTCCTAAATTAAGAGACCAATATGAAATCCATAAATTATTTTGGGGACTAAATATGCAATTTAGCCAATAAAATACTAAGAACACATGATGTCAATACAACAAGGTCAGTGACTCTGTTTTCGTGAAAGATCACCATTGGAGTTCATCAACGTATAATTTTGGTCAAGTGTGAAATAACGGTTCTGAGAAGTTGTATGAGAATAAGATAATACTACGGTTGTTACTGTTCTGAATATTCAAAAGAGATTAAATACAATGTTATTACTTCACATTTTTACCTTCTTTTTTAATCGTTTGAAAATTATTAGACTTATAAATTATGATCATTTAAAAATATTGAACTCAATTTTTACCTCACATTTTGATCACTGTGCGATTGGATGAACGAAGTAGACAATTTTTAGTCAAGAAACGTGGCCAATTATTACCAGCATCATGAGTAGTCATGAGAGAAGCAGCCCAATTAATTAAAATCTCAATGGCATTGAATATATGATCATTTTCGGAAATTTGTTGGGTGTTAGACACAAGTTATTAGCATGGGCGGTCGCGTCCCCGGGCGGTTGTTTGGGTTCGATCGATAATTTTTGCATATTAAACCCAACCCAAAATCTCATTAACACACTTACAAAATAAAAATTTGGATAAAATCTGAAAATTCTCACACGCAAATAGGCTCGAAAAAGACATTTATTTTCTAATTTTATTTAGCACACTATTGATGGGTTCATCTCTTCTATTTTAACGGATTAATTGTTCAAATTGACTCTATGATATACATTATGTCTGAAAAATGACCATGTAAAATATAAAACATATATTCTCGCATTGTAACTTGAATTTCTTCTTATTTTTGACCACCCTATAATATACGCGTAGTCTAAAAATGTGACCTACAGGTTGAATTTTATCACTATTTTTTTCATACATGAATTTTTTTCGACTAGGGATAAATTAATTATGAATTTTTATTCCCTCGTAACTATGAATATCTTAAACAATTTATAATTAATTTGTATCTCGTTTAAAAACTACAAAAATTTATTGTGAAGGTTCTTATCATGTTTTAGTCATGCCTACAAAATTAGGGAACTAAATTTGACTTGTGAGTATACGCTTACGCGGGACAAAATTTCAATTTTGCACGTTTTGGTTGAAAAATCAAAATAAATTTAAACGACTTCGAAATGCTAT
>Ga0315915_1005566_pt1 | contig 15686 bp, 7 predicted proteins | sample MpolbnodulesMG_FD_207738 | JGI IMG/M metagenome (GOLD analysis project Ga0315915, IMG submission 207738) | Medicago polymorpha root nodule microbial communities from Los Angeles, California, United States - branched nodules | ecosystem: Host-associated > Plants > Roots > Nodule | place: USA... | reverse complement strand
TAAAGCTCACTTCACTTTTGAATGATTAGTGCTATGACCATACTTTAAAATTTAAATTCTTTATGACAAGTGAAATATTATATTCTTTTAGAAATTGAGTATTGTTATCCAAGTGGGAGATTGTTGGATTAATTATTTAATTAATCAATTATGGATTGACAATAATAAATTATTATAAGTTAATCTTATAATATAAATTATGGTTTATTGTTTAAGCACTAATTAGTTGATGAATTTGAGTGATTGAGCTATTGTTATTAATTGGACCGTGATGGGTTGAACCATTTAGATAAGCTCAATGAGAGGTCCCTGCCCTCAGCCGTTTAGCTATTTAAATGTCATCCCATCAGACGGTTAATTATTCTGAACATTCTGGTGCTAAACAGAATGAGGGTAGTCATCCCTCTCATCCTTCTGACAGTTATCCTTCATCAACCTAATTCAAAGGTACACAATTTCTTATTCCTTCTTTGTTACTAAATGATATGCTATAATTTGTATCTACTAATTTAGGGCTAAATACTTAAACTTTTATCAGCACCAACCAAATTTCTTCTTTGCTTTTAATTTATGGCGGTCTAATCCTTTGGTTTGAATGAGTTTTATCAACTTGTATTTTCTTTCCATTTTGTTGGCTACTTTATTTAGTTCGACTATATTATGTACTTTTTTCTTATCCCTTCTAGACACATCTTGTGCTTTGAAGGTATGTTGTATATCTATTATGTCTTTGGCCTTTAAAAAAAATAGTTTATCTATAAATAACTTATCGTCTTATCAACATATATCATAAAAAAAGTCATTTGAGATATTAAAAAGTTCATGTTTTTCTCCTCGCATCATTTTAGTGTTATTTGATCATTTTGACTTAGAACTACATCAAATGAATGTGAAAACTCCACTTTTGAATGAAGATCTAGATGAAGAGGTTTACATGGAACATCGAGAATAATTTTCTTCTAGTGGCAAGGAGCATTTGGTATGCAAACTTAAGAAATCTATATATGGACTCAAACAAGCTTTCCGTCAATAGTATTTAAAATTTCACAATGTCATATCTTTTTTTGGATTCATTGAAAACATTATGGATCAATTTATATATCAGAAGGTCAATGGGACTAAAATTTGTTTCTTTATATAGTATGTGAATGGCATTTTACTTGCTAGAATTGATGAATATTTTTTATACGTGGTAAAACAATTTCTCTGCAAGAGTTTTGATATGAAAGGTGTGGATCACAATTATTATTTGTGCTTAAAAAGAGTGATCTCTTGCTCCCTACGTACCTGCAGATGTTATGGATGATTCAAAGTTACACACCTTTCAGATACAAAATATCTATTTATTGGTGTATTTTAAATTTATGAATCAGTTTTTGAGATTTGCCAAATGACCAAAACAAAAATAGACCTAACACGGTTATTACTCATACTTTTTGGTTTGTATTTAAAAATATATATATATCAATGACAAAAAGAAAAGTGAACTCGTTGTAGTCATTGGCTTTGGAATTTGCATAGTGACTGAACCAAAATTCGATTTAACACAGTCACACTTCATGTATTTAATAAATTCATATTTCTATTGAAACTTTGTGATAACCAAACGAAAAATATGATTTGGTAGTAGTCATCGGTGGTTTAAATAGGATTTGTATGGTGACCCGACTAAAAGTGGGTACACAATAATCAAAACTAACATGTAAGATTTGGATTTTTATTAAATATTTGTGTAACCAAATCAAAATAAGTTTTTTTTTTGTCAAGAATAAGTTTTTTTTTTTAATAAACACAAGAATTTAGAGTATCATTAAATCCCTTACTCTTGTACCATTACTAACAATGTTTGTCCTCGTGAGTTTAGCTTAATTGGTAGGACAATTTATAATATATGCAAGGTCTGGGTTCAAACCCTGACCACCACAATAAAAAAAAACAATGTCTAATTGGTTATATTGAAACTTATGATAGAGCCCTCGTACCAAATTTATTTTCATCTTTTTCTCTTCCCAATATAGTCAACTGTAGTCACCACGATTATAGGATCGATGTCCTTATTGTCGCGGTCAGAGCGTTGGCTCTTCCTTCCTCTTCATTCGATTATATTAGTGATGGTAATGAGAAACGAAGAAACTTCTGAGTGTAGAGCAGGAAGAACATTACTTTCTTAGAGAAAGTTGACGAAGAACTGTTGTGAATTCGATGAAAAAATCACACCAATAACAAACTTGATGTGTGGAGCAAGTGATAGTCAAGCAACCAAAACAAAGTGTATGGAACAATAATAATCACAAACAAAAGTAGAAAACAGCGAGAGAAAGAAAGAGAGAGAACACAAAAGAATTTGTTGACCCACTTCGGTCCAAATTGACCTAGTCTGGGGGAGAGAGCAGCCCTCCGTTTCACTATAATGATGAGTAACCTTACAAAAGAGATATCAATGGGTTGTAAGAATAAGTCTCTCGCCTAATTCTACCCAAAGTCCCAATCTCTTCCCGTAACCAAGAGACTCAATCCTAATAGTGTTTCTCAAGGTGAATCAACCCTCAATCCCTAGTGTTTGATGCCAAGAGACAAACTCTATACAAACCCTAGTTTTGTTGTTGCCTTTCTAAACCCTTGTTTCAGCCCTTTCTATCTCAAGGTTTACTCTGATACAAAGTCTATATTTATAGTAAAAGTAACCCTCATAAAATTGTAACAAATCTGGCCCAAAAATACGTTTATGAAAAATATTGTTACGCAAAATCGGGCCCCGAGTTCCTCCATTCGGGCGCCGATTTTTCACGAACCAAACTGCCCCCAAAGACAGCCAAAATCGGGCCCTAATTTTGCCAATTTGGACCCCGATTTTGCACTTCCAGCAAACATCAATTTTGCACCCCAAACTTTAATTTTGAGTCACTTTCACAACAAGAACGTTTGAAAAATCTCTATATCACCCGACACAAGTAAAACTTTAGAACAAATATGATTGTTTATGAACCATGGTAACATGTCAACAAGAATGTTTGTGTTACTAGCATATTTCACACTTGAAATAAAAAAATTTGAAGACGTAAATTTATTTATTTTTACAAAAAGTGATTATCAATAAAATAGAAAATACAAATGATGGTGGGGACATAATAGAGGGAGGGAGTGTCTTAATTAGTGGACCGACGATGCCATTGGTTTTTCCGTGAGCGGAAATGGCGAGTGTGCCCGACAAAGCAAAAATGAAAATTAATATAATTTTTAAAGTAAAGAGAAAAAAAAAAAAAAACTTTTTTTCCAAGAAGGTAAACTAGCCCATCCAAATTGGCACAAGAGAAAATCGAACCTGAAACCTAGAGGAGGGAGAAAGAAAAAAGAAACTTATAATGTGACAACCAAAAAACCTTTCATATTTAAGTAAAATAGAAATTGATTTAAAAATTAAAAAGAAAAAAAAACAGACATAGAACTAATACAGAAACATACCAAATAAGTTTCACATCATAGTCATAGTAAACATATCGATCCTATTTCAAAGGGTAAACAGAAGAAGAAGAAAAAAGAAAACAATCAAATGGGAAACATGCTATTATCTTTTTTTAGGGGTGCTATTATCATTATGGACCATAAAAACTAAGAAAAAATTAAAATAAAAGGGTGAGGCAACTACTGTGTATTGTAAACACATAGAAAACAGCAATTTAAAACACATAGAAAATAACAATTTACCAATACAACCTCATCAGCAGTTAACTATCGATGAATTTTAACCAGCGGCAGTTAATTATCGATGGACATTTACGTTTTTTCTGGTGTTTCAGTTTTGTTAGAAGTGTAAACAACAATTTTCGAAATCAAGACAAAAAGAAAAACAAAGAAAGAAGAAAAAAATTGAGAAAGTTCTTTGTTTGATTGGTTTGCACTCTTCTCTATTTTCAAGTTTGAACCTCTTTTTATTGGCAATGCTCTGCTCCTTAGCATCGAAATCCTCAGTTTTCATGGTTGGTTGTTGAAAAATGGAATACCACAAATGGTACAAGCATGTGTAGGGTGGTCCATGTGTAGCTAAAATTTGCAAAATGAAAAACCTACTCAGAAGTAAAATTGGCATGCATCCAGAAATAGCAAATCAAAATGTATGATTATGAACAAATTTCTGTAAAATATTTTATTTTATGATTTTCGATGTAAATGTTACGGGTGAGCCAAATTAATGGGGCTAATAATGTTATTTTTTTTATAGATTCTATCTACTAAAGTTAACCTTGTTGAGAAGTTTTGGACATTAAATGTAGATATTTATTTTAGACGGAATTCAACTCATTGTATAATCTTCTTTATTTTTGATAATTTATTTTATGGACGCAAATATGTTGAAAAATTTTCTCTCAAAAAAAAAATATGTTGAAAAATTTAAAAGACACGCAAACAAGCCACTTTTTTTAATTATGATGACGAAAAACAAAATTTTAAAATTTATTAAGGATAAAAAATTTATTTAATCCATTATTTAAATACTAGTGGTATGAGATGAGATTGCAGTGTTACATATATAGGTTATCCTAATCCCTTCTTCCAAAGGATATTTGCCCCCAAAAATGAAAGTAAAGGATATTTTGTTTATAATAAAAAAAAAATATTTTGTTAAAGAGTTTTTAATCAACTTAAATAATCGTATATTAAATGTCACATAAATTTTTACAAATGATTAAAATATAAGTTAACATTCCCTTCCATTAAAATTCTTCTCCTCCCTTCCTCTCTATAAATTTCCTACCCTTCATTAAATCAAAGCTTAAAAAATTATTTTTTTCAATCATAAGTTAATAAATTGACAATGAAGAATCACATAAATAAACTTAAGCTTTTGAACAATGATATTATATGTTCATTTCATCAAATTACATTGAAATAATAATGGCTTCAATCCAACCGGCGCAATAGGTACTCAACCTGAACCTCTTTAGTAAGAGGTATTACCCATTTCTCATACAACTTAGAAGCCACTGATGGATCAAACTTTTGTTTACCTTTGCTGTCATCACTGCTGTTAAGGCTTATATCCTGCCCAAACAATGTTGCCTTCTTTTCAACCCTCTTCTTCACCATCTCTTCAACACTCTTAAATGTCAACAATTTCATCAACCCTTCTTTGTCCTACAATTAAAAAGAATGTATCATTTTAGGTGGAAATCTATGTGCCAAAAGTAAAGGTTAAGAGTCTCGCATTTAATGAAATAAGGTCAAAAAATAAATTTATAACTCAGGGACATCTTTTGTTTTACAAACCGGTGTTGTAAGAGTTTGAATTAAGCTAAATTCAAATTTTAAAATTGTATCAAAGTCTATTTAAGATATATTAAACCATCTGCGACCACTATCAAGCCACTTAGGCCACGCTCCTGATGTTCAATTTTGGTCGTGTGATAAGGGTGTGTTAACAATTTAGTTTATGAAATTGAAGTCAATAATTTGGTCGTTAAATTAAAGAAATATTAGAGACTAATTTGACGATTAATATGATTGGAGATTGGATGTCTCAAAAACCATTTTGAAATTTCATTAATCTCAGAAACCAAATTGTCCAACACCTACGGTTTCAATGACTAAACCATTAACTTACTTGAATAAGAAGATATAGTAGAACTTAGAAAGTTATCATGGAATTCAAAAGGATAATCTCATGTTCAAATTTTATGACACAAAACTTATGAAGATATAAGAATGATGATGGAGCTAAAATGCCAACACTCAGTAATCTGCAACCAATTTATACCTTAGAACGAATTAAAGGCTCGTAGTCTTGAGGAGATTCCCTGAATTTCACTTCAGCTACAAACTTTCCATAATGAACTCGTTTAGAAATGGCCTGCAGATATCTTATAAAATGAAAAATCAGAATCAAAACTAGGCTCTATTTGGATAAGCAGTTTAATTAGCGCTTGTAGCATAAGCGTTTGTCATATAAATGCTTATGTATAATGTATTTCTATACAAAAGTTAAAATAAAATGTAAGTTGTTTTCATAAGTTATCCTAGAGAGCTTATGGAATAAGCTGAAAACAACTTATAAACATGTCATAAGTTGTTTCTGGAGAGCTTATCCTAGAGAGCTTATGGTATCTGAGACTGCTATTTTGACAAAAATTGAATTGGTTGTTAATCATATGCATTGTTCTGCATATATTCATCCATAAACATATTCCTAAAATAGTTTTTCAGAGAAATTTTTACCTGCAACAATGAGAGATCACTAGCTGCAGTTTGTGCGTAGTTGCCATCATCACCGGAAGCAACGAACAATGGAAGCAGGTCATGAAAGTACATTTTCCACAAGGACTTGTTTATGTTAATCGAAGCGGCTCCAGGATGCAAAAACTACAAATGGAATTGATTTTAAAATAAGTCATTTTTATTCTAAGTTGTATTAACCGTGGAAATTGAAATATCATATCAGTTTTAATGAATTACCTTTGTGAAGGGATAAGATGGAACAAGTGATGATGGTAAATTTTCTGCAAAGAAAGGATTCTCTTCAGGGTTTTCGTATCTTCCAGCCTGTAATATATTCACATTATTTTACACACAATATATTCTTTCAAATGCAATAACATAATGCTTAGCAACCACTCAAAAATTAAAAGAGATTTATAATAAATACTCAATGAAGCACTTATAATAATATAAAGATTTGTAAGCTCTAATGTATAAGCTATTTATATAACAAAAGATCAAGTAAAGTCAAATTAAATTAATATAATCTATAGGGTGTTTTGGTAAGCTATTCTAAAGAACTTATGAAAATAAGCTGAAAACAACTTTTGGACATGTCATGTGTTGTTTCCGTAAATTCTCTCAAAACAGTTTCACAAGTGTGTATGTCGGTAAATAAACTCAAATAAGACAATTCAAACAGGCCAAAAGTTCATATATCCCTAGGTGAAAAAACTTATCAGAAGCTGAAAACTATAAACTAGATAATGTAGAAGTTTCATCTCATAAACAAGTACAGTATAAATGTATCACTCATTCTCAACACCTAACAGTCAGAACTATTTATGGATTTTGCAATGACTTAACATACTAACTTATGCTAGATTGCCAGAGAAATTATCAGCCAACATATTTAAGACCTGTTTGGTTTTTAATAGACAAATGTTAGTAAATTAATGACTCTGTTAGTTTTTTAGGGTTCGAACTCTCAACCTCATGCTTAAAATTCCTCTGCGTCCCTTAGCTCACCAACCAAACTACCTTGTAAATTATTTTCATATAAGCTATAAGTCATTTTCATAAACTATCCTGAAGAGCTTATGAAAAGCTAAAAACAACTAATAGACATATCATCAGTTATTTCCGTACGCTCTCACAGATAGTCTCACAAATGCTTATGTCAGTAACAAAAAGTTCAAATAAGTAAATCAAAAAAGACCATAATAATTAATAACCTTAGCTTGAACAGTCTCAGTATTGCTGAAAACAAACTCAACCAATGAGCCATAAAAACCAGGGATTTGAAGATAATTCTGATCATAAGTTTGAGAATTAAAAGGAAACTTTGCTCTCTCAATAAGACCAAAAACAATTGTATCTTCTTGTCTAACCAAAGTCTCCCTCACTGTATCAAGAGTATATTCATTCTCTGCTGTGGCCATTTTGTTTATCACTGTAGACATTGTTAAGACAATAATCAACAACTTAAATTTAATCATCATCATCCTCATCAATAAAAGATCAAGATCAAGATTGTAATTAATTATGATAATGATGATATGATCATAGGCATTATATATAGGAGATATGAATGAATATTAATAAATAATAAATTGTGAATGAAGTCAATTAAGAACCAACCATATAATCAATGTTAATGTTTGACACCACAAAGAGAAATATATTGATGACAAAGTCAAATGTTGGAAGAAGAAAAATACCTTATTGGTAGTTAATTAAGGTACATGAACCTTAAGCTTTTGGATGTTTTGAATGTGCTTTGAAGTCACAATATGAAGGCAAATGGTGAAGGGAAAGGGCAATGTGTTATAAGTATATAATATAAAGTTTATAATAATGTGTTTGATGTATAAAATAATTGGAAATAGGAGAAGTGGCACAAACGTGAAAAGGTGATTAGTGGGAAAAAAGTTAAAATTGTTGTTGCTGCCAAGTCTTTGTTTGATTCCTTGCTTGTTGTTGGCAAGTGGCACAACTTGTTTCCTTTGGAATAGGAGGAAGGAACAAGTCAAAAGACAAACGTGTGGGTCCCATAACAAACACACCCTTAACTCTTAAGATTTTCCAACCGTTATATGGGGCCGGCCCCTCCTATTTTTCTATTATTTGCTTAAATTCTTTTTTAAAATGTTGTCGGCTCGAGCTCTAAGGTATAAATATCTTAGACTCGAGATCTCACAATTGTGTGTGAATTTTTAATTGTGTTTAGAACTTTGTTTATAGATTAAAAAAATTCTAATATGTTAATTTTATTATCTATTTCATATTGAAGTAGTTAGAAACTTAGAATTGATTTCAAAGGTAAAAAATTAATGTTAACATGTTCAATTATTTTTTAGCAAAATTGGTTTTACTTTTTGAATTGATTTTAACTTAAAGTTATGATTCGTAGTTTTTTAGTTTAAACATGATTTTTACATTGAAATTTATTATTCAAGTCACTTTTAACCAGGGTCGGACCATGGGGTGCAAACCGTTCAATGGAGTTGGGCCTCCCTAAGATGTGGACCTAAAAAAAATTATAACTCAGCAGTCCTACTAAGTACTACCCCACTAAGTACTAGCCCAGTAGTACAGGTTTCCACTTTCCTTTTATGTTGTCTTGTTTTAAGTCTATTAAAATTGGGTCATCTTGTTTTTGGTGTTAGGTGGGTGTTTTTTTTAGGGTGGTTTGAAGTTCCTCATGTATACGGTAGTGATTTTCACATTTGGGTGTACCGCATATATACGACACCTTGTATTTATCCTTTAAAAATTTAAATAGTACATTGTTCTTTTAAAAAAATACATTTTTATTTTATTACGGACCTTTTTCACTTACAGAGCGTAGCCTCCGGATTCATAGAAACGACCCTGCTTTTAACGTAAATATATTTAAATATAAATTATTTTTAATTCAATTCATTGTTAACTAAAACCAATTTCATAAAATTAATTTATTCAAAATCAATCACTACCATGGTGTAACCAAACATACATACACTAAATCATTCAACGCTACTAGTTCAGAATTTAAACATTCAGTCTAGAAAGTCAATGATGCACTTATATTGTAATAGGATTTTTTTTTTGTAATAGGATTTTTTTTTTGTCAAGTAGCTTAGTGACTAGAGCTTACACATTTAAATGTGGAGAAGTGGGGTGTCCATGGTTCGAACCCCGGTCCTTGTATATGCAATATTCCTACCAACTGAGTTAGGCTCATCGAGATATAATAGTATTTTTTTTCTAACGAAACACAAGCTATATTGGTAAAAAAAAAGTATTACAGGAAAAAAAAAAGTTTTTTAGTTATTTAATGTTATTTAAATTCCTTCACCTAAGTCGTTGGGGGCAGTTGTTCCTTAACAGAAAGTCAAAGTAAAGGCCCATAAAGAAGAGTCGATATTCCATTCCGACCTCAGCTTTGTATTGCCATCATTTACGTTGCATCATCTTTATCCATTTCACAATTTATCTGGAAGTTGACATTTAAAGCTCACAAAAATGTTAAACCATTTTTCAGAACAAAACAAAAATGTCATACCATGTAATATTAACTCCCTTAAGATAATTTTTTTTCTCTCTCTCTCTTTCTACCTTTCTCTCTTCTCTCCTTCTCAAACCCTAGTCGTCACCTTTTTCTTCTTCTTCTTTTTAGAGGGGTGATTAGGGTCAATTTTGACTCAAAAATCAACTCTCTGAATTGTTTTTCCTTCTATCCTAATTGAAGAAGTGATTTCACATATTTTTTGTTTTCTTTCGTTCGTTTTTGTGATTTCGTCGTCTCTGAACGACTCTGTTTGTTTTGATTTTCCGTCTTTGTGCGGTGTGTTTTTTATTTACAGTCTTAGTGCAGCGTTTATTTGATTCAGGTTGAAAGATTAGCTTTGAGCAAGTGCAGATCCGATCAATGACAATGACTTTGGCGTCGTCAACGTTGCAGATCCGGAGACATGAGTATTCCACAGACATAAATATAGTCATATTAGTCATATTTGTAGGCATATGTACTTTGTCGTTTTATGCTATTAACATGGATGTTGTGAGTTTGTTCACATATTCATCCTTTTTGTTTTTAGCGAATTTGGATTTGTATTGCATCGATGTACTCTATCAATTTAAATGAATGAATATCGTTTATTTTTATAAAAAAAAAAAAAAAAAAAACTCCCTTCACATTCAAAACAATGTGCCAATTCGTGTGAAAATATGAGACTTTGTTATTTTCTTTCTCTTTTTTTTCCAAGGTTATTTTTACGTGAAGTAATCTTATTTAAAGTGCACTATTAAACATTAAATATGAACCTATTGTTAGATACTAGCATTCAAATTGAGAGTTTGAGAGAGGGTTTTAGGGAGAGAAAAATGGAAAAATAAACATTTTATCTTATTTTAAAGAGAGACTTCATAGAGAATGATGAAATAATTCTTATAATTGATATATTTTAAATTTTGAAAGTATAAGAGCAACGTGGAAATAATTTAAAAAATTTGTCTAAACTATTTATAATAATCCTCCAATACATTTTATAAGTTACACTAAATTATGAGATTTTGTATTATGAAGAGAAAAAAAAAACCTCACTAAAATAATTCTTCTTTTTTTTTTTCCTTTTAAAGTTCTTTCATCCTAAACTTTCAAACAAACTTTAAACGTGGACGTATCTCCTAAGCTGGAATTTCCACATTTGTTTGTTACGTCGTAGAAAACTAACACTTCTTTCAAAAACACGTCTTTTAAATCCAACCTTAACTCTATTTTTTTTGTAAAGAAATCCAACCTTAATTTTTTTTTTTGGTAGATAAATCCAACCTTAATTTATAAGGCTTTATTCTATTTAGAGTGCGTTAATCGTGTAGTAATATAATAAGGACGGGAATTAAGGTGCATAATTAGTTCATCACTTTTGGTATTTTGCATTGGATTGGATGTCACTATCATGTTACTACTTGACTTTTGCTTTGTATTAGGATCATGTAATGTGTGCACTCAATTGAAACGGTTTATGCATTATTGTCCTATTTTTGGTTGATGATTGTTTCTTCTTTAAAGAATAATTTTTCAGTTTCTTGGACGTTATTCTCTCTTTCTCTTGCAAAGTTGCACACATAAAGAATCACTATTTCATAAATTACTTTTTAAATCGGTTGTAAACGATTTCTAAGTCAATATATCATGCAATTTAAATTATTTTTACATTCCCCGTGAGCTAAGCTCAATTGGCAGGAACGTTGAATATTATATGCGGATCGAGGTTCAAATTCCGGACACCTCACTTATTCATCTTTATGAGGTAAATTTATAACCACTAGACTACTAGACAAAAAAAAATATTTTTACTTAATATGTGGATAAGTTTAAATAGGTTCTGAAACCGGCTTAAAAAAGTGTTTTAAATCGATTATGGTGCGTTAAAAGAACTTGTTTATATTAAGCTAAATACCTTCCGCGATCCTTTAAGTTATATGTTTATAACAAATTAGTCATTTAAGTTTTTTTTGTTGTTATCAATTGGTTCTTTAAATCATAGAATATTTACACTCTCATCCATCTTTTCAGCCAACTTCGTTAAAAAGTGGTTATTGGTCATTTAACATTAAGATGGTAGGTACAAAAGTGCTTACGACATCAAACATGATTACTTATGCACATTTTCTTCTTGTTGTTTTTAGTTCAAGACTAATTTTACAGATAAATATTTGATCAACAATATTATAAATTAAGTGACTAGTCAATTATACACCTATGAATCATAGTTTTGTGAGCGGTGAAATAGGACAAATCAATTTAACCTTAAATTTTTTACACAAACACATTTTGATTGAGTTTGATGAAATTAGAATAATGGTGCAAATATTTTATGACTTAAAGACCAAATTTGTAAGAAAAAAACTTTGTTATAATCATTTTCTGACTTAAAGGACCAAATTTGTAAGAAAAAAACTTTGTTATAATCATCTAACTTAAAGAACTTCCTTAAAAAAAAAATCTAGCTTAAAGAACTACAAATGATATTTGACCTTTATATTATTATAACATGTGATTGTGTGATTTTTTTTGTAGAATTCACCTTTTTTAAGGTGAATAAGTGGGGTGTCCAGGGTTCGAACTCCGACCCCTATATATAATAATGTATGTCTCTGTCAACTGAACTATGTTCACGGGGATTTGATTGTGTGATTTATACAACACTAACGACATATATATTTGCTAAAAAGAACGACATATATAATTTTCGTTAGACTACCACTGAAAAAAAATATCGTTAGACTAATTGTTTATTAAAAGGTTATTTTGTAACTAATTGATTAGTGAAAGATATGTATTCGATGTATATTTTTATACACTAAATTGTAATTAGTTTTTTTAACGAAGGTATTGAGAAAACATTGTATTTTTTTAAGGAGTATTTTTTAAGGAGTATTATTTTTTTCCTCAAAATATCCCTTGTCCGAATTATAAAATCCGAAACCATTCCGGAATATTAATTCCGGATTCATTCGTGGATTTTGGGACTTCATCCACCCTGAAGGATGATGATGCCAGTTATGAATAGATGAATTCAGATTATGTAATCCGAAAATTGTAGATAACTTCCGGATTATATAATCTGAAAAGTGTAAATCACCCCGTTGAAAGTCAACAAAACGAGGTGGTGAACGATGGTTCCGGATTATATAATCCGGAAAGTGCTAAACCTGTCCGGATTATATAATCCGGACTGCATCAGTACAGAGGCAGAAGCCATCTGTTTTGGCTGAGCCTCTGTTTTGGTGCATTAGTTTGCTTCTAAACAGACATACCATGTCAGTTACCATATGTTCTAACAATAAATTCAACTTATCCAAGATAATTTTCAAACATAACATTAATAAAATATAATCAAAAATTATCCAAGATTACATAACATTAAAAATTATCTAAGAAGTTCAAACATAACATAATAAAAATCAACCCCTAATAACTACATCAGTACCACTGCCACCTCTGCCACCACCCCTGCCACCTCTGGCACCCCTGCCACCGTCAGTAGCTCTCCGACGACGGTAAACTTTTTCATCATGCACCTCTTTCAACGCATCCTCCAAATGTTGTCATTCCTCGGCCCCTTTCGGCACCAGACCACTTCTCATCACAGCATAAATATGGTCTCTGATGCAGCTCATCCTTCCGCTAAGCTGTAAGTACGCAAGGTCTCCATCCTCCTGAACAGCTTGCGCATCAAGGACCTCACGCTCTGGTGGCCTCGACACCGGTACCGGCATGTCAAGAAGAACCATGCGTGGATGGGAATCGCGATAAAACCAATCGATGTAGCCATCTACTGCCTCCACATAATGAAGTGCAGTCTCTCCCAACTGCTGAGGTGTTAGCGCATAATCAAGTGCAGTCCGAAAGCGGTTTGTGATCTCCGCCAAATTAACATCAACAGGTGAACTCTCAACGGGATGTCTCGGTATGATCTGAACCCACCCAAACTGATGAAGCACCCTCTCCGGCAGATATCTCACCATGCGGTCTCCGAATCTCAACCATCCAGAGTAAAGGCTAACCCGCTCAAACTGATGTGCCTGACGGTGCTCTCCATATGGGGCCATGACAACCCTCGTCAAATCCAGCGCATCCAGATGGTTTCTATAGTTGTCCACTGTGCCTAAACCAGACAGTGGTAAAAAAAGCATCGCACGTGGATAATGATTCTCTCTATAAATATACCAAGCCTTACATTTAAAAAAAAAATAAAACATAGTTTTTATTTTATACTTGCAACAAAGGCATGTATCCTGCCACCTAACTGCAGTTTCAACGTGCAGCACTGTTAAGCTCCTTATACAAGTGAGCTAGTGTCGCAGCTCCCCATGAATAACCAGCAACAAGATCAACGTCTCTAAAGTACCTCAGATACACAACTTCCACAGCCCACTGGCTCTTGTTAGTGAAGATCGTGATCCCCACCAAGTATAGCAAATATATGCGGACAACCTGGTCCCGCAACCTCAGCACCTCCTGAGTCACATCATACTCGGTTTCCAAATCCCTCTGCTCCTTCAAACGCTTCTTGAAGATCCTCTCCAAGTAGCTAAATCGGCAATGGACGTCTTTGGTCTTTTCAACCTCTTTAACAACATCACTCGTACTAGACCCCAAGTACGTCTCCATCAATTCCACCGCCTCGTCCCGTGATATGGACCCGTGGGACAGGAGCATGCCGTCAATGGGGAGATGCAGCAAACAGGCCACATCATCAAGTGTGTCTGTCATCTCCCCAAACGAAAGGTGGAAGCTGGAAGTCTCCTCATGCCACCTCTCCACAAAGGCACAAATTAGACCATAGTCAATCAGGCTGTAGCTGGTATCCTGGAGCCAACCAATGTCGGTGGCATGCAATCTGTCCTGCCACCACTGTGCAGCCATGATAGGGATGGTTTCTTTATCATGCATCTATTCTATCTTCTTTCCGTTGTTGATGCATTTTAATTTTCCACACCACTGCAAATAATTAAAATTAATAAAGTGAGTTTAAACTCATGGCTTCAGAAACAGATTTAACATTACATCACAAATATCAACATCATTTTCACAGAAATTAACATTAATAAAGTGAGTTTAAAGTGATACATCGCCATCAGCCGCCTTCCTGGCCACGTGCACATGGTACTTCCACAGCAGGCTAGTCTCGTGTGGGCCACCGGGATAATCATCTAGTGGCTCAGGGTCCACCACCTTCTCCTTCTTATTTCGCCTTCGTCGTGGCTCGGCTTCTTGCATTTCCTCGTCCATTCTCTCAAGCTCCTCAACAAGCTCCTGCTCCTCCATTTGTTGCACGTCCACGTCATCTACCATATTCTCTTCCGCCTGATGCTCGACAGCAGCACGTCGTCCTCTCCGACGCCTTGGAGGAACACCACCTTCCTCCTCCAGCCGTTGGAGACGCTCTCTCCTACGGGAAGCATGCCCTACCTCCCTTACGCGCCGAGTATTAGAGGTTGAACCTTCTGTAACATGCACACTGTCATGTCATTTTTCGGAGGTCAAGGCTATTTGATTAGCGTTTGACTCACTATTTTATTTCACGACCGAACATTTAATTTTAATAAAAGGGGAAAAAGTTCCAACTACCCCATATTGAAGAGATTTAGGGTTCGGGGGTTAGTTATATTTAGGGAAGGTGTTACCACCCTAAATATCCATAGTATTCTATGAGAACTTCTTGATTTTATTTAATTAATTGTGCTATAAACTTGCTTGTTTAAAAAATGGAATTTTAAATGATCAAAGAAAAAAGAGACCTAATTTATCTACATTTTTAATGATTTGGAAGGACTAGGTCCTTTGCCTACGTACCTGTGAGTGATCAAAACCTCATAGTTCGGGGTAGAAATTGACGTTTGATTGGTTGTGTGTTTTTTATTAGTTTTGAAAAAGGTTTTAAAATGAAAAGCCAAGTGGCAAATATGAATTGGTTTGTATTTTTTAACTTGAAAGAAAATAG
>Ga0315915_1005563_pt1 | contig 15693 bp, 12 predicted proteins | sample MpolbnodulesMG_FD_207738 | JGI IMG/M metagenome (GOLD analysis project Ga0315915, IMG submission 207738) | Medicago polymorpha root nodule microbial communities from Los Angeles, California, United States - branched nodules | ecosystem: Host-associated > Plants > Roots > Nodule | place: USA... | reverse complement strand
AGAGGATACTCTGTCAAAATTTCAGTGGAACTCATTTTAAGTGAAAGTGAATTTGAAAATTGTTTAAATTATAGTTTGTCAAGTGTCGTCAATAGGCTTGCCGGACTAGGATGCTCTAGTTCGTGCGCCGGTCACGATATTGAATTTTGGGTCGTGACACATACCCTTCATCAAAATGTTAAGACTTTCGACTGCTAGTAAAAATAGAAAGGGGGATAAAGGGCCCCCTTGACGAAGACCCCGCTCAATTGGGAACTCCTCCGTCGGACTACCATTAACAAGAACTGAAGCCATAGCCGTTCCTACACATTCTGAAATCCACTTACGCCAAAGAGTTGAGAAGTTCATATTAGCCATCACGGAATCAAGATAATTTAAGTCCACCGAGTCATAGGCCTTCTAAAAATCAACCTTAAACATAAGAAGTTCCCTCTTCATGCGCTTTGCTTCATCAACCGCTTCATTGGCAATAAGGATTCCATCTAAAATTTGTTTTCCTTTAACGAAGGCTGATTGAGAATCGGACACCACACTACCAATAATTTGAATTAAAAAATATGACATGTGCTGATGAGTGTTGTTTTTTTATGAAAAAGTCGCATATTTGTTGTTGTTAATGTTTTTTTTGAACAAATTGTTGTTGTTAATGGTGTTATGATAATGATATTTTATTGGCGTTATTTAAGAAGATAAAAATTTATCTTATAAAGATTTTTTTTTTTTTTGCAAAATCATATAAAGAAAATTATTTAGAAAAAGAAAATAAAATAAATTTAACCATAATAATCTATTATCTATACCTTCCTTAAAAAAATCTATTATCTATATCTTCCTTAAAAAAATCTATTATCTATATTTATAACAAAAAGGTTAATAATATTGAAGATGGCTTTGTTTTGAAGCAACCAGCATATATATAAATAGATACACACAACACAACAAACAATAACCCCAACTGAATCCGTTTAATGGCAGAAACTTCACCGGCGAGTAAAAGCTCCGCCGCAGAAAACGTCGATGAGTCCAACAATCAAGCTGTTCGACACCATTCTTCTCTCTCTCTTTCTTTCAATTCTTGGCGAGAAATTGACTTAGGGTTTTTGAATTCTTGTGCAGGTTACATCGGTGCCAACCTTTGAAGACCTGTCCCTCTCACCGGAGCTTCTGAAGGGACTCAACATGGAGATGAAGTTTCTCTTACCAAGCAAAATACAATCCCTAAGCTTACCGTTGATTCTGAATCCTCCACACAGGGATTTGATTGCGCAAGCACCCATGGGTTCTGGAAAAACCACTTGTTTCGTTCTTGGGATGCTTAGTCGTGTTGATCCAACCTTGCATGCTCCTCAAGCTCTCTGCATTTGCCCCACTAGAGAGTTAGCTATTCAGGTATGGTCACTATGAAGCACGGACACAGACATCAGACACCCACGGACACTGACACGCCGACACAGCTCATAATTTGATAAAATCACATAATTCGGTATAATTATAGATTAACACTTATCATTTATTTTCTTATTTGATCTTTCTTAATAGCTTGTGTGTGATTTTTATTTTGTTGTGTTACGTTTTAGAACATTGCTGTTCTCCGTAAGATTGGGAAGTTCATGGGGATTAGCTCAGAATGTGCAGTTCCTATCCGCGGAGGAACTCCGTATCAAGAAGGCCATCTATCATGGCTCAAATCCTTATTGGTACTCCTGGCACTATTAAGAATTTGATTACTTTCAAGAAACTTGCTTTGACAAAATTGAAGATTCTCGTTTTTGATGATGCTGATCAACTGCTTGCTGAGGTACATATTTCTCATGCTAATTATATGTTGTTTTACTACTCTTACATACAAGCACAACAACCATACATCTTTTATTGTTGGAGAATTACTTATACCCCCGATTCGATTACTCAATAGCTAAACAAGTGATTGATGAATGTTCCCATTCCAAACTAAACTTACCCAATGCTTCACTTTTTATTGAAATTTGTCATGCGCTTTTCCTTTTCTTTGTTTTTTATTAGCAGGGTTTTGGTTTCTATGTATGATGTGCCTTAATTTACTGTATAACTGTGCGTTGTTGCAGGATGGATACAAAGATGAATCTCTGAGGATAATGAAGGCAGTAGAAAATTCCAATTCAAACTGTCAGGTTTGTTTGTTTAATGTGCTTGCATGTATGCCGTACCATTTCCATCCAATACAAGAAACATGTGTTTTCACGCCAAATAGTCTTTCCCTCCATCTAATATATTTGTTGGCTCTTCCTATTATAATACTAAATATCAGACATAAAGATTTCAAATGTTTGTATCTGCTTTTTCAGTTTTGTTTATTCACTTAAGAAAATTTTGATTGACTTGTGTTTCTGCAGGCTCTTATGTTTTCGGCTACATTTAATGACACTGTCAAGAGACTTATCACAAGGATTGTTGACAAGGACCATAATGAACTTTTTGTGGAGAAAGAGGATCTATCTTTAGCTGCAGTGAAGCAGTACAAAGTGCTTGTTCCTGATGAACTCTCGAAGATTGAAGTGATTAATAACTATATACTTGAAATAGGAGAGAAAGTGGGGCAAACCATGATATTTGTGCGCACTATAAATAGTGCAAAGATGTTACATAAAACCCTTTTTGATAGGGGATACAAAGTCAGTTCCATACTGGATGCTTTTGAGAATGACGAGAGAGACAAGATTATCGAGGAGTTTAAAGATGGTTTGACTCAGGTTCTTATATCGTCTGATGTTCTTGCCCGTGGCTTTGATAATCAACAGGTTCTCATTTGCTCTTCTTCCTCTCTGTCTTCCCTTTACGTATGCTTGCTTGGACTCTTAATTTATTTTTATTCATGCAATCTTCCATTGGATTGTTTAGGTTAATTTGGTTATCAACTATGATCTTCCACTGAAGTTCACTGCCGAGTACACCCGTGGTTGTGAACTTGAGCTTGATTGTGAGGTTTATTTGTACCGGGTTGGTAGGGCTGGGCGATTTGGACGCAAGGGTAAGTTTCTAAAACTGTTTTCTTGGTTGTGTTATGCAGTAAACTTATGCTTAGTGTTTTGCAGTGAATTGTTTGCTTGGTTGTGTTTTGTAGTAAACTGTCAACCTTAGTGTCCTGTAGTAAACTGGTTGCTTAGGGTTGTGCAGTAAATTGTTTAATTGGTTGCTGTTATTTTATTTTCCTCAAAGAAACAATCTCTTTGGACCATGCTTCATTGGTTGAATAAAAGTTGTTGGTTCTATTATTACTCTAATCTTACTAGTCATATTTCAAGCTTCTTGTATATGTGGATAGGGAATGTTATTTCAGATTCGATAAAGTCTAGACATCGATAAAGTCTACATGCCCAAACCACCTAGTCTAGTTTCTAAGGCTTATATCCAAGTCTCCAACCTCCCATTTGTAGACATATGACTTAAGTATTTCTTATAAAGGCTTGGACAATCTTCACCTTGATCCAGGATATCATTTAGTATTTTGTTTGGCCTGTATTTTAACATTTTCTGGTCCATTTGTAGTGTCACTTTCAAGTATAAGTTATTTATGATATTTTCAGTAGTGGTGGTGCCAAATGCCAAGTCTTTTCATTTTTACATATGTTTTCATTGGACTGAACAGGGGCTGTATTTAACCTGATATGTGGTGAATGGGATGAAAAGCTCATGTCGAAGATGGAAAACGATTTTGGCTCCCATGTAACAGAGGTAATGTACTTGTATTGTGATTATGATTCTCCATGCAGAATATAAAATCTTCATTATTCGAAGACTTTATATGAATGTGCAAAGGGTTATGAATATGCCCAACTTACATGAATCGTTTTGTTAATGTCATTGTGGATGTAGGTGCCAGAAAGAAGTGTTGAAGACTATAAAGTTGCTCTTAAGGTAGCTGGTTTACTGATTTGAATCACCAAAAGTGGCTAATCCTTCTTGAATTGACATGGTTTTGAACATTACCAAGAGTAATTGAATGTAAAAATGAATGGTGTATTGTTTAAATTGTTAGAACTCAAAATTTTAGTAAACTGCATGTTGGTACTCTCCGCATGTTAATTTTGTGACAAATATTACATAATATCGATACTTGTTGTGGCTGTAGCCTCGAATAAAAATTTTCTGAAGGTAATAGGAGTTTTTGTGCATAAGTGATCTTCCTTATAAAAACGAAATGGTGGGTGATCTTTGTACATTCGTGGTATACTACTGCTGTAATTTCTACACAGCAACACCAAGTGCTAAGTTAAGGCCTAACAAGCAGGGTTGGAAATGAGTTGAGTCGAATTGAACTCGTTTAAGTTTGATTTAACTTAATAAAGCTTGATTGACTCGATAAGAATTTGTGGCAATTGAAAGTGAATTTTTTTGAATGTAATTTGAAATTGGATTGCATTTTTTTTATGAATGTAATTGATGTCAGAGAAGAAGACTTTTTAATAATGGCCTTGCCTTGGGTCTCGATTTTATATTTTACTAGTTCTTGCAATTTACCATTGATACACAATACAGTACAATATGTTTAGATAATGTTTTAAAATCATAAATCTGTTAACATTTATATAAAGTAAAAGTGAAGGGAGGGCCAATTAATATATATAATTGGTCGGTCAATACAATAGTACTATCATATCATTTTTGTATTAATTTATTTATAAATAAAATTTAGTTTTGAATGTGTTTTTAACAAATAAAAACTATTTGTTATCTATGAAGCCGGATACTCTAAACACGAAGACAAAATAAAAACTATTTGTTATCTATGAAGCCGGATACTCTAAACACGAAGACATGGACTTCTTCACAAAAATCCATTTGAAGTTTGAAGGATACTTCTACAAGTGTTGTGAACATTCTTGCTAAATGGCCTAGCTCTATTTAAATGGCTATTAATATAATTGCAAAGAATCTTTATTTAGACCAGCTTCCCTTTAGTAAATTTAGGATTAAGATGAATTTGTATCAAAGATTCAGTGTTGGAGTTGTATATACCTCATATCACCAATCTTGAATCACCAAAAATGGAGATTCAACTCATGTAGACACTTTAACTTTTATGGATTCAATTCAAACATTTTCAGATATTTTTTCCATTCAACTCATGTAGAATTTATTGAATTGCTATGAGAGTTAAGGGGTCTTTTTGTTCATTTCATTGTATGTGGCATAGACATTAGACTAAGTATTGTGATGTGCTCAATTTGTGTATCAATAAAATAGATAATACATCTCCTCTGTCAGTTTTAATGTCCTAATTTGTTCATGTAATATTTTTCTTATAACTTTGATATCTTAAGGATTACTGGTATTATTGAGAACAAGTGATAAAAAAGGTTATATATATGATTCAAATTTGGTATTTTACTCCCTTGTGATTCAAATATCATTAACTTCCTGCAACCAAAACAATTTTCAAAATTTTCCGTAACAGTATTATTTTGATCAAATACAGCAGACCAACCATGGCATTAGCCGCTATAAACAAGAACTCAAGTACAGATTAGAGCACAAAATAATCAGATTTCTACTTTTAACCCAAACCATTCTGCTCCTGAATTCTTTTTAATCTACAGATCAAATGAAAGTCTAGATTAAGCTCATCATATCTCAAAATCAATCTTTTCTGTGACTTCCTTATTGCCATGATCCCCGTAATAGCCTCAATTACGGAACAACAGGCTAGCATATTCGTAGGGACTGTATATTGGAGCTGTATTCTGATTTCATCCAACAGTTTTACAATTTGAGAAATAAAAACTAGATTAAATTACTCATGATGAAATCTGGAATTACTTATGCTTATCGTAAGCTAGAAGTCTTAAGTGTCGATATACACCAGATTTCCTTTAATATATTCCCCTCATGATTATTTTCTGCATTTCAGTATATATTCTTTATCACAGTTAGCAGGTTTTCTCACCATACTTGTTCTATCTATATAACACATATGTGGATGTTTGTAAAAAATTAGCAAAATATGTGCTAGTCATGCCAAAACTATAAATATATATAACACAAGGATAGAAAATAATAACATATATCATAACTCATGAAAACTAGTATTACTTTCTCCTGCATTTGTTATCACCAACATATAGGGTATAAAAAGAGCATCACTGTAAGGATTTTGATCAAGATAATTTAATAACAAAATAGAGTTTTAAGAAGCAGATGATGGTGGTTGTTGATTATTCCTTAAAGCACTAGTGAGGAGTTTCCTCAACTCTTCATCCTTCTTCTCCCGCAATTCCATTAACCGTAACATCTCTTCCTGTTTCCTTGCTAGACGCCCGAGTTCCTCTTGATTCTTCAAGTATTGCTCTTTTAAAAAAACCACAACTTCATGATCACTCTCTTTTTTTTCTCTTTCTATTTCTTCTAGTGATTCTTTAGCTTCTGTTTGAGCAGCCATATCAGAGAGAAACTGAAGATGGTGCTGCGCAACAGTTACTTTGTTAGATGTGGAAACTTTTTTTCTGGTAGAAAAGCTTTTGCTTTTGCTTTTGATTTCACCTTGAGTCTCACACAAGCAGACTCTGTCACCAGATATTCTTGCTTCTTTGCTCCCATTTGCATCTTCAAAAACTTCATCCAAACTCTCTATTGAAAGTTCAATGTTATCCACTGAAATTGGCCTTTTCAGTGGTAAAATGTTTTCATAACATGCTGAAGAGGATGAACAACATTGATTCAATAAAGGCTTAGATTCATGGATTTTGTGACTAGATTTGAACTCTTCCAACAGTGGCTTACCATCCTCAACATTAGCATCTATATTTTGATCAGCTTTCAAACAATTATGAACAACATTTTCATTAGGAACATCAACATAAAAATCAACCTTCCTAGTTTTAGTTTTGTAACCGTCAACACAAAATTTTCCAAAAGTAAGAGTCTCAACAAGATTAGGAGGAAAACCAAGTGGAACACTAACATCATTACAACTTCTGTTAGCTTTCCCACGACAAGCTCTATGTTTCCTTGAAATTGCACTTCGTTTCTGCTTCACAATTTTCATTAAAAAATCGTCGCGACCCAATACCAATTGCTTCCACCACCTTGCATATCGGGCAGTAACACCTGCCTCAAAAAATCTTGATGGAAAATACAAACTCTTATCGGACATGCGTCTGCAGTAGTTTTTCCAAGCGATGGTTTTAATCTTTATTGAATCTAGGCACATTACTTGGAACATCTTGATCCATTCCGAATTGCTTAGCAACTCTATGTGGCAGATACTGCTCCATAGAGTTAAATTCAACAAGCTCGGAAACTCTTAAGAATATGACAAATGAGAGCATTTGTTTATCCACCAAATCTTTTTTAAATGGTACCAAAATTTCATCATTTGGATAAAACATCCTAGACTTATCAGCATATCTAACATATGGACGTCAAAGAAAATCATTCATACCCGAGTCTAATGCCAGCTTAACATTGTCAGTTTTCACGGCCTTAACTTTATGCCACCTAGACAAAAAAGGGTCTCCATGGTTGATCAACATGGGTTGTGGTTGCAAATTTTTAAACCTCTCCCACACCCAAATTTGAACCAAGTAAAAGGGTGATTCAAGAGTAAGTTCTAAAGGATATCTATCACCACCAACAGGATATTTTGACGAATCATCAACTGTTTTCTTAAACACACCTAAATCATTATATATGCTAGCCAAAACAGATGGTGCAAAAGCAACAGGATTTCCTCTAGCAAGATGTACAGCAATAGGAAACAGAGAAAGTTTCACCAACAGTTTATGACGAAAAACAAAAATTGACAACCAAGTAGCAAGGAATGCTTCGTGTTCAATTTCACGATGAAAATATCCATCCATAATGTTGCTCTAGCCTGACTTTGTTTCTTAGTAGAAATTGTGTATCTTGCAAGGTTCATCTTCTTTATCTTCAAGTGAAATGAAAACAGGATAACCCCCTAAAACCATAACATCTTCCAAAGTGATTGTTGCTTTACCAAAGGGAAACACAAAGGTGTTTGTCTCAGAACACCATTTCTCAACAACCCCATATAACAAGTTTTGATCTCTGAGTATGTGACACTTGGTACTCAAAATAGCATCGAAGATACCAACTTTGTTCCACACAGATTCATACTTGATCAACCCAATAAACCCATTTTTGTTGTGAGTAGCGCCATCCAGTGAAGAAGATGGGTTAAACTCAAAAGGTGGTTGTTCTTGAATGAAGTTTGAAATGGGTTTGAGAAAATGAGCAGTTCTGAGTGTTGGGTGAGTTTCACGAACAACAGATGAAAGCATAAAATCTTCCCTTTCTTCAATGATTGTATCTTCTGTTTCTGGTTCTTTGTTCTTCATCATGAGTACAGAATAAGAATGTGATATGAAGGGAAGAAAATCCAAATTCCTGGTTGAAACTACACTAACAATCATGAGCCATTTTTTGAGCAACTAACTTCACAACTAGCATATGAAGGGAACAAAACCCTAATTACCATTTTGCTCCTTGTAACTATTTTGTTTTTTAAACCAAACAAACAAATGGTATATATACTTTTTGTGGTTACTTTGGTACTTACGACTAGGGATAGCAAAATGGGTTGGACCGTCAGATTGACCCTGTTAAATATCGATGTAGAGATTTTTGATGTGTTGGAATATTGGTTGGAATTCATAATCCTTCACTTTCAAGTAATGGATTGTTGGAATCATATGGAATGAAGTGGCATAAAGTTATATTTAATTGTTTGCATTTTTTAAAATTGAATGGAGTGAAATGAAACATGATGAATTCATTCCATTCCATCTCATACATTCCTCTCTTCTTAACTTTTGGTCCCCTTAATTTGAGGCTACATTTAGATTGATGGGATGTGGTGGAATGAAGTGAAACTGAGTTGTATATAATAAAACTTCATTGTTTGGGTTCATAGAAAATGAAAGAAATGAAATGGAACATAATGAAACCAATTCCATTATATATCATCCAATCCTTTTAATTTTTTACTCTTTAATTTAGGATGTATCCAATAAAATGAAACTTGAATCGTAATATATTACCATTTTACCCTTATTTTATCTGTCTCTTCCTCTAATCAAATACATTTCTTCCTTCATAATCATAATTGGTGAGTAGAACAACAATTCACTTTGAGAAAAAAGTGGGTGGTGTAATACTTCAATAATAATCACAACCGTGAGTTATTAGAAGATAAAGAGGTTTAATTTTTTCCTGTTTATTATTATCAAAGCATTCTAATTATTTATCAAGATTCAAGAACACATTCTTTTGTTGTCAAAAGCTGGTTGCTCCGTGAGTTTACTATTAAGAGTGTTTGAGTTAAGAAAGGAGTAGATGCATGAAATCTACTTTTTTTGGAGAAAGATATTAGAAATTTTATTCAATCTTAAAGTGGTGTGTTGGTGGTAAAGAGTGTGATTATTCAAATGTTCTCAAATTATGTAAAATTTTGAAAGATATAGATGATGCGTTTGAGTATGGATTTCCAATAGATGAAAATAACAATTTGATAATTCAATGGGAGCATATGGAGTTTTTGGAGATGTGATTTTTTTATACCACACCTATAGAATAAATTGTTATGACATGCCACTTGAAATATGGGTTGAACTCGATAACCTTGGAAATTCTATTTTCTTTGGCTGTGTTGTGTTCTACTGTGAGATGAGAAGATGTGTGATTTCTTCTTTTACATGGGCTATAAAAGTACATTTCTAATTACTTGAGATTATCATTTCTCAATTTCCAAATTTGAGTTTTTAGTAAGTTATTTTATATTTTCATTATTATTTTCAGAATTTTCTTAGTTTTGTCAAAGGAAAATATCCACAAACAATTCTTACGGATGGAATATTGCACTTAAAAAACTATTGCAATGGAATTACCAAATACAAAACATGCATTTTTTCATATGGTATATCCTAGCAAAGTTATCAACTTGGTTTTCTTTTCTATTAGGGTCGAGATATAATGATTTTAAAAATGAGTTTTATCTATTATACCATTTAGGATATGTTGATGATTTTGAGAGAAAATGGAAATTGATGGTTGAACGGTTTGGTCTTAGCTCTATTTGCTTTGTCAGTTTTGAGGGGGTGGGGGTGTGTGTGTTAAGATCCTCTTTATTTGGTAAAATAAAATGGAGTTTGCGATTTAGACAGAGATAAACACAAAAAATTGACGGTGGATCCTACCACTAAGTAAGTCCTACCATCATTAATTATTTTATATATTTTAAATGGAAAAACTGGAGAGAAACATAAATAAAGAGAATCCTAACTCAATTTTGGACACACTAGTTTATTTGAAGGACTTCTTTTATGCTAGAATGACTTTAAGAATCTATAAATTCATATTTAAAAAGATTTTTCGGCATTTTGCAAGAGAGTTCAACAGTATATGACCAAAGAGCAGACCCTCTATAAACAAATAGAGACCGCACTAACTCACCAACACACAAGCATAAAGCACAAAAATTGGACCAAAAATATTGTTTTTTTAAATGTAGATGAGACCTAACTTCCAAATTCTAATTATTGTTTGTTTGTTGAATATTTTGTTAATTTTTATGCATAAACAACATTGTAGTAGTTAACGGATAACAATCCATATTATATTTCTGTTCTCAGTGAGTGAAGGACTACTTCATTCACTTTTCAATTTTACTTTTGGATGTTGGCAAGCTTATGATGGACAAGTTTTAGCTAATTGATAATAGTTTTAAGTTGAAGAGTATGTAAATGAAGGTTATGCCTTGAATTTTTCTGTGCATTGCCTAAATTAATTCCTCCAATCCAAGCCAGCGAAGGACCAAAATAAGATGGATTTATCCAATCTATCCATAGTTTTAAATGGATGGATCCAATCCGACTCATTAACAAATTTGTTGGATCAAATTATCACCCTTAATATGCAGCACCCGAACTGACTCAAACTTCAACAATTTTTTTTTAACCACCAATTAAAGGATTTCGGGAGAATTCAATATGTTTCCAAAATTTAGAATTTTTCAAAAATTATTCACATTCTGAGGAGACGATGCAAATGAGATCAGAGAAATGAAAGGATGCTAAAACTGAAATTGAAAGCATGATTCATTTCCGTGTTTTTGGGATTTAGGGTTTCAACGGTTCCTCTATGAATTAGAAATTAAAAACATCACTCAAGAGAAGTGGTCGAAACTCTAGAGGTTCAAGATAAGAGATTGCTAATTATACGCAGAGAAAGTGGTTAGAGAAAAGGGATAATTAACCAAAACTTAAAGAAAGAACAAAAATGTGGATATTTTTGTTCAAGTGAGTGTTGGCTGCTAAAATAGACCTTCAAAAAAACTCAAATGTAAACATGAGTAATATGGGTGATAATAAGTTGGACCGACCTATATTTTGCAAAGCCTAAGCGTGGTTTGTCAAAAAAAATTACTGAAAAGATTAACAAATTTATAATTTAATTCGAAGTACAAAATATAATATAACAATATTAGTAATAAGTAATATTGTTCATACCAGCATTCAGACCGTACTCCTTGCGTGGTTGTCCACTTTTGTTAATGTGCTAACACGTCTAAATTATAAACAATATTTTTTATGAAATTTATATGCATAGTTGCTTGTGACTTTTAAATAATAACAAACTATGTTTATCCTTTTACTAATAATATAACAAATATAATAAAATTTCTTATCTTTTTTAATAACACCCACAAAATAGTCTTTTTAAAAGCAAATTTGTTTAAGGATATAATTGGAATAGTGAAAAAAATTGTAAAAAAAAAATCATTTATTTCCTTTATTTATTTTAAAAATACTATAAAAAAGACATGGATAACATGCCCATCTATCCGCTTTCTGCTGCACCACTTAATCGTGTGCAGAAAGATATAACAATGAAACATTTTTGAAAAATAAGGTTCTCTAAAAAAATAATAATTAAAATATAGTTTTTTATAGTGTATAATATTGCACCTATTGTAGTGGGGTAGTTCCTATTTGAATGGGATTTAAATTTTTTTAATTAATAATTCAAATAATATTATAAAAGGATAAAATAGTAAATAAATTACTTTAAATGAAGGGTAAAATTGAAAAGAGAAAAAAGCCTGCCCAAATTGATGTATTTTCTTCCAATATAGATATATAGATATACAATATATTTATTTAATAGGTTGACTGATAGATTTAAGAGGTTTTTTTTTTCTATGATTTATGACATTTTTTTGTTGCTAAATAAGCTTCTAAAAAAGGTTAAGCCTTCTCTATTTCGTTTTAAGAAAAAAGTATGGCCTAACCTGACTTGTCATAGACTAGACCGTATACCCCCGTAAGTTGGTTTGACATATTCCGATCCCTTGTGAGTAATATTATATGGTCCAATAAAAAATAATTAATACCCGTGAGCTTAGCTAAGTTGGTAGGGATATTGCATATTATATGCAGGGGCGGAGTTCGAACCCGGACACCCTACTTCTCCACATTTAATTGTGTGAGCTCTAGCCACTAGACTACTTGACAAAAAAAAATTATATGGGCTATTAAAACTATATTTTGGTCATGTACTTTGTTTAGTGATCTAAATTAGTTTTTTTAGGGAATAAATTAGTTGTTTTTTTTAAGGAAGGGAATAAATTAGTTGTTAGAATCTAGATAGTAGAAATGTTAGTATATATGTTTTGTCAAAAAAAAGAAATGTTAATGTGTATTGTACCAAAAAAAAAGAAAAGAAATGTTAGTGTGTGTTTTACCAAAAAAAGAAAAAGAAATGTTAGCGTGTGTATTAAAACTTGCGTTGCACACAACTCCATACAGGGTTTATTCAGCGCTCCATTCACTCCCAATCGCAAACAAAAATCCCTGAATAGGCGGAACCCTAGCTAACCCTGAAACAGTGAAGTCAATCAAAATTCTTTCTACAACGATGGTGTCCCCGGGTGTGGTTGTAAGAGACGCAACACCTATTGACCTATTTAAGATTCTTGTGGATGCTGTTTTACCTGACGTGGATGTTAAAACTTTGGCGAATGGTAAGATTCTTCAAGTTGCCGCGGTCATATCACTTCCCTCTTCGTTAGCCCTATCTTTCGGAGAAAAGGACACGCTACTCGACTTGTGACCATGGCTGAAATGGACTTGGAAAAGGTTTTGTATGTTTGGATTAGTTTGTCAAGTTAGAAGTCTGTTATTGATATTGTTAGTGTGTCTTCTTTTAATGGTACGATTGGTGTAGTCTTTAATATGGTTACTGTACCTGTGTTTGTAGCAAGATGCTGCTCACGTCTCAGTGCTCGTCTCGAAGACCAACACTGACGCATTACTCTTCTTCGAAAAGATGGGGTATGAGGAGGAGGCGGTGAAGAGCAGTACTATTGATGGGAATGTCATTATGACGAAGAAGCTCAAGGGGAAGCAGATGCATTCTGCGGAGACCGAAGGTAATGCAAAAGGCACTCCATTGTTAGAGCGATTCCCCCCCCCAACGAAAACAATTGCAACTTTCTTACCTAGTTTAATTTTGACAAGATGGTAATTATGTGTCTCTTTACAATCTGAATTTTTTCTATGTTTTGAATGAATAATGAAACTCTATTTTAATGAAATACTAATGATGTGAGTGAAAGGTTATAATAGGTTAGTAAGTGTGTGATTCTGTTCATGACATTGAAGTTTTGTGCTTATTACATCTTAGGGTATGTCCTGAACGAGCCTCATGAGGTGAAGGTATTGCATCTCATGGTCTGTCCTGATGAAGATGAGGTATTAGACATTTTGAAGTTTATTGCATGATGATAGTACCCTTAATTTTATATCATTGTAATTGCTGGTTTTTTAAAATTCCCTTTTTAATTAAACATTTTTGTTTCATGGTTTAGAAACCTGCAGCAGAAGTTGTTCCTTCTAAAATAGGGAATGCACCCGCAAAGAAAGCTGATAGTTCTGAAGAAGAATCTGATGAAGCTTCTGATGAAGATGAGGTGATAGTTTAAACCTTTCATAGCAGCCATAGAAATAGTTGTAACCTTCTAACTATTAGTTGGTGTTTTCTGATACCTCTAATGGTTGTATGATTTGACTCCCATATATATCACAATAACCATAATAACAATAATATGTAGTTGTCGCTTCTATGCTACCTTTCTACTATAATGTTTTTGGTTTGTTTATGGGTTGTTGCTGCTCTTGTTGTTTCTCCTGTGAAGTCTGGAGCAGAGGAGTCACCCAAAATTTGCTATGCAAGAAATGTATCTCCCACATAAGTATCTATGAGTATCAATCTATTCATCTTTTATCAATCTATTCTATAACGAGTTTCTATGAGTATCTCCCACATGAGTACTCTTATGCTTGCTATCTAGGTGGTGGCGGTTCAGCATAAGGAGGCAGTGTGGGGGTTCTGATGCTCGTGTTGTTCCTGGTAGAACAAACAAGGCGGTTACGGCGAAAGAGAAGAGTGGGAGTACCGGTTCAGGGGAGGTGCAACCAAGTGAAGTTCTGCTGAAGATGCTGGAGAATGGGTATGTAGGGGAGTTGGTTTTTGAGGGTGAGATAAAAAGTGTTCAGCAAGGCCTGGTTATGGAGGGTTTCGAGAAAATTAAAGACACTCCCATGGGAGACAAGATGGTTCTGCTTCAGGTTGAAAATGTTGAGGATTTTGAAAAGGCCATGAAGGATCATCAACAGTGGTGGAACGGGATGTTCAAGGAGGTTAAGAAATGGAGACCTCCAATGGCGGCACAGAAGCGGCGAGTTTGGTTGCAGGTTCACGGCATCCCTCTTCATGTTTGGGATGAGGTTTTGTTCAAACTTATCGGGTCTAAATTCGAGGATTTCCTGGATTTCGACGAAGAAACAATATGTCGGAGAAGATTTGATATCGCTAGGATTAGAGTGAGCACAGTCAGAAGAGGAATAATTGATGAGGTGATCAAGATTAAAGTTGTCGGAGCTATTTTCAATCTCTGGGTGGTGGAGGACGGTGGTGTGAGGCGGCCCGGTAGGGTGGTGGACGAAGAAGGGTGAATGAATCCTCAACTCATCTTTTTCTTCATTGTGATGTAGCGGGAAGGGTGTGGCAAGGTATTATGCGGTGGTGGGAGAGGCTTCTTTTAATTCTACCTAATTTATTTGCGCTTTGGGAGTGAAGGCGAGCGGAATAAGAGAATTCGTAAGGGTCTAAGACTCATTTGGCATGCGACGGTGTGGGTGTTGTGGATTGCAAGGAATAATAGTGTTTAATACCCGGAACACAGAGGTGGACGAAATTGTGGAAGAGATCAAGATTTTGTCATGGTGTTTAAACCCAAGGGAATTTATCTTGCGGCTGGTTTAACTTGGTGGGGGCTGGTGCGGTCTATGTCGGATGGGGGCTGCCATTAGTTTTCTATAGCAGCTGCTTCTGTTTGGTGCTGCTGTGTCTGCTATTGTGCCTGAACAGCTGATGTGAGGCATCTGTTTTTGCTTCCTGCCTTTTCTTTTTCCGCTATCAGCCATGGGAGAGTTGGTGCGGCTGGGTGTGTCTGTGGCTAGTTTGAGCTATGGTTGTGTATTTTGGTGGTGATTTAACCGGATTACAGGCACATAGCTTGCTTCTGTCACATTTAGGGTGTTTGTTGTGGGGAGGTTTTAGCTTTTGTTTTTGTATTTGGGTGGGGTGTTCCGTCTATATGCGGCACCTGTTCTTTCCTTTCGTCCTTTCCTCACGTCT
>Ga0315915_1005561_pt1 | contig 15699 bp, 12 predicted proteins | sample MpolbnodulesMG_FD_207738 | JGI IMG/M metagenome (GOLD analysis project Ga0315915, IMG submission 207738) | Medicago polymorpha root nodule microbial communities from Los Angeles, California, United States - branched nodules | ecosystem: Host-associated > Plants > Roots > Nodule | place: USA... | reverse complement strand
TCAAATAAACTATTTCACTAAACAGTAAACAAGATAATGAATATTTATTAATTCTAAAATTGGTTACATAATTGATTGGATCTCGGGCATCTCCAACAAAATATTCAAAAAAATTCCAAATCTTTACCCAACAACAATCTTTTGATTCTTTTATTTTCATACAACAATTAACAAGGTTTCCCAAGCAATCATCTTTTCGTAACACTCCAATTTGTCATAAAACTGAAAAGGAGGGTAATGGCCAAAATAGGGGCACATAGGAGAAGTCACAATGGTGATGCGGTGAGGAGGAAAGATGGAGAGACGTCGATGGTGAGGAAGTAAGATGGATAGACGACCATGGCGAGTATACGACCACGATTTGTTTTGACAGAGTTGAAATTGGATTATAGAGAAGAGAAAAGGAGTGGACGCGGTTGAGAAGAAGAGGAACAATGGAAACATCAAAAAGAAAAAGGAACGGTGAAAGGTGGACAAAAAAAGAAGAAGAAAATGGGAAGAAGGGTAGCAACAGTGGGAGTCAAACTAGGTATTGTGAGGAATATAGGATACGTGCTTGATAGCTTTATACTATCAGGTTGCTAACCCACAAAAAACTAAGGATAAAAATAACAAAGAATGAGTAGGATATGATTAGAAATAGGTTTAAGTTATCATGTCCTATTGACGCACCAAACAACAGATTGAGAAGTAGGATATAATAGTTTTATCATATCATATCTTCCTATCATGTGCACCAAATACGAAGTAGGATTCATGTACTTATTATTAGCAGTAAAGAAAAGCCACAATAAATTAACATTAATCCTAGTGGTTGCATTATCTCTCCATGACATAGTTTTTATATGTGACAAAACTGCAGAAAATATCAAGAAGCATTCAAAAGTATCATGTTTCACATCAATGAAGTTTCTTAAACAATCATAAACCATATTAAATAACACATTCTTAATCTACATGCCTTTGAAAATTGATCCAAACTGCAGAAAATGATGCATACATTTTGTAGAACAAACAAAAATCACACCCAACCAGTTGTACACCTTGTAGAAAATTAGATCGATATACTTCAATGATGCGTTAAATGATACAAAAGATATTGCATTCAAATGGAAAACAATTTAAACCTAGTAGGTTTACTTAACGGGCAACATATACAAATAAAAGTAATTAAACATATTACTATTTACACTATTATTTACAACACCCCCCCTAAGTTGGTGACTAGATATATATCATTCCTAACTTGCAAGTAATTTGACTTCATCTTTCGGTTCGTAAGTCTTTTGTTAACACATTCGACAGTTGATGTTTAGAAGGAATGTAGGCTCTAGTTATCAATCCACTATCCCACTTCTCTTTGTTGCAATGTGTGATCATGTGCAATACTAATGGCTGATTTATCGTCACTAAACAACTTCATATAGCCTTCACATTGTATCTTTAAATCTTCTAGTACTAGTTTCATCCACAATAGTTCATAAATTCCCATTGTCATATCTCTAAATTCCGCTTTAGTGTTTGATCGAGCAACTATACTTTGCTTCTTACTCCTCCAAGCAACAAGGTTCCCATACAAGACAATATAATAACCTAAAGTCGTTGTTCCATCACTCAATGAACATGCATAATCAACATCAGAGTAAGCCTCTATAGTTAGACTTCAACCTCTTTTAATCAAGAGTCATCTCCTTGACGTGGCTTTGAGATATTGCATATAACGGTCTATAGCTTCAATGTGTCTCCCCTTTAGATCATGCATGAATTGAATCACCACACTCACTGCACACACCAAATCCGGTCTAGTGTGTGCCAAATAAATCAACTTTCCCACCAATCTTTAATACTTACCTTTATAAACGTTGTCACTTTCCTCCTCAAAACTTATTATGTGATTCTCCTCATTGAGAACACTTGCAGGTTTGAATCCAAATTTTCATGTTTCCTGTAAAAGCTCAAGCACATATTTCCTTTGAGAGAGAGAGAAAGGCCTTGCTTTGAGTAGACTACCTCAATTCCCAAGAAATACTTGAGTTGCTCAAGGTCCTTCATCTCAAACTCTAATGATGATTTTTCTTTGAGCAATTGTCACCCAATCATATAATATCATGTAACAATAATATCATTAACATAAACAAAAGTACAATCAATTTTCCTCCTTTTGAATGTTTGAAAAACATATTGTGATCTACTTGGTTTTGCTTATAGCCCAAGCATGCCATTGCCTTTGTTAATCTTGCAGAAAATAGACGAGGCAATTGCTTTAGTCCATATAAGACCTTCTTCAAATGACACACCTTGTTGGCTCCATTTGTGAGATCAAAGCTTACAAAGGAGAACATGAAAGATAAAAAATACCCTAAAGATACTACTTCAGTGTGATAAATATCTCTCTCTGCTTAGACGTTTCAACGATCTGAATAATGAAAAGAAAGACCTATGTTGCGAATCTACTCTCTAAAAACCATTCTGAGCCAACGGTTAACGAATTCACAATCGGTGATTTAGTGACACATACTTGAGAAAAATAGAATTGACTTTCACTCTTCTTTTCTCTCTTTTGAAAGCTACTCTTCTCACAAAAAAAACTCTCTTCTCACCAAAAGGACTCTCTTCTCAACCCTAGCATGAAATCTCTCCACTTATATAAGTAAGACATAATGGACTAACATATTTTGGCTTTTCTTCACATAAGAAGGGAGCCCAATACCCAACCAAATGTGAAAGCCATAGTGGATATACACATTTGAAAGTTGAGGTGAAGAAGACTCAGCTTGAAGTGGAGTCTTCCACTAGTGGGAATAGGTGAAGACAAATGGAGAGAGGAACAATACAACTAAGGAGACCTTTTATGTTATGCTCTATTGGAGAGAAATGAATTCTTCAAGAGGACAGATAGGCACAATGCGGAGGTTAAAGAAGGTATGGTATGGCTTGTGGGATTACCTAAAAGACCAAAGTTAATTGGAAGGAGAGAATCTCCAGGAGGACGGAAATTGATTTCTCAGGGGATTGAAGAGGTTATAGTGAAACTTGTAGAGTTGCCTAAAAATCCTAAGGTAGTTGGAGGCAAGTTCTTCAAGAAGGTGGAAGACATTATGAGTTTGGAGAAGTAAAGGTGGAATTACACACGTGCCTCACTTTAAATGTTTTTTAATTTGGAAGATGGGAGCCGTTAGATTAATATAATTTAACAGTTGAAATTTGTTGTAAGTCATTAGACTTATATCTGATGTCATAATGTAATATAGTGGGCATATCACATGAGAACGATGGTTATATGTGAGAATGGTGTTTATAACCATCATATTAAAAGCAAAGGTTGAGATTAAACGATGAATTAGTGAGTCATGTGTCAAACATGTGTCCAATTTTCACTTTTGTCAAAGTTTTCTAACATGTTAAATGGTGTATGTGTTATTGGATAGTCTTTCTCAGCGTATTTTTCACCATATCTTAGTTTTAAAATTGCAAACCATATTTTTTTAAGAAGATAAATTAATTCTCTGAAATTGACAATTAAAAGAATTAAATCTAAAACTTTAAAATGAATATACTTTAAAGTTTTAAACCAAACATCACCGAAACAACTCAAGTGGATTTCCACACCATATTATTTTTATTTGATACATGTATAACCTGTTCCTCTTTTATTCCTTATCCTTAACTATTATTTCGGTTTGATAAAGTATGAAGGGCATAATTACAAGGTATGATCAGCAGTCCCACCACATCACCAAATTGGATAAACCTCTGCAAGTGCAGGTAAAGTACCAAAAACAATTGTTAACTATAAGTTATGAAGAGCATAACTTATATACTGAAGTCCAAATTGCAAAATGTTAACTATAAGTTGCTTTAATTGATTTTTGTTTCTCATATAATATATATTGTTTTAATTGTCTTTAAAAAAAAATCGTTTTAATTGATTGATAATTCTCCATTGTTAATTTCAGGTAGAAAAAAACATGCCAACTGAATTGTATAAGGAAGTTGCTGATACAACCCAACAACTAAGGTTTCTCATTTTTCTTAAAGTCATAAAAGTTGGGATATGTTTTCAATATGTCTAAGGCTTGTGCATAAAAGTTGGGATATGTTTTCATTAGGGGGATGAAGAGTGAGGATTTTGAAGGGTTAAACTTAGAGGGGTTGCAGCAATTGGAGAAAACCCTTGAATCAGGACTCAAGCGTGTGATTGAAATGAAGGTATGCACTATATGATGATTTGGTTTATTTGGACAAGTTCCATGTGTGCGCTATTGATTTATGGCTTAATAGCAGTTTTAACCCCCTACTTTTTTAAAGTTGCGATTTTGGTCCCCCTAAGAAAAAAAACTACAAAACCGTCCCCTAGTTTTGCAACTGTAGCAGTTTTGGTCCCCAAGGTAAAAAAAAAAAACACGTCGCACTTCACTTAGGGTGTCACGTCAGCATTGACCGAGTCAAAATTGGACTTGGGGACCAAAACTGCCACATGTACAAAAACTTAGAGGGCAGTTTTGTAATTTTTTTCCTTAGGGGGCCAAAATCACAATTTTGGGAAAGTTAAGGTGTTAAAACTGCTTTTAAGTCTTGTTTTAAATTATATAGTTACTGACAATAGTTTTTATAACTTTATTTTTAAGAAAGTAGCTTTTATAAAAAAATTGTTTATGGTTAAATTATTTTGATTTTGATTATAGTTATAGATATTTTCCACTTTTAATTTATAACAAATCATAATTATTTTTTCAATAACACAAATAATATAATAAATATGATATAAATTCTTATCTTTATAAATAATATCAATGATATAATATTTTTATAATTATAAATAAATTTGTTCAAAGGTATAACCGAAAGTGAAAAACCTACTCCAAAACCACTTATAACTTTTATATACAGTATAGATAATAATAAACTTTTTTTAATCTTTTGCATTCAGGAAAAGAAGATTCTTAATGAAATTGGGGCACTTCGAATGAAGGTTTGTTTATTGTTTGAACTTCATATAAAGTCTCGTATACATGTTATATATGTTGATTAGTTGTTGGAATTACGATTCAATATTGTTACAAATCAAAAAGATCAAAGAGATAAATATTCATCTCATATAAAATAGAAGCTTAAGAGCTTGATAGGATAGGAAGATGATTTCTTAGAATTTATATCCAATGGTTGATTAAAAGATAGTAAATGAGCATACAAAACATTTTATTTATAGAGCTTGCGAGAAATTAACAAACCTAATTAACGAACTAAACTTTAGCTAGCTTTATATTTCTAGTAGCCCCACAAACTCTTTTTAACTTTAGTTTGGATTACTACAATAATAGACAACACTCAAAACAGAAAAACAAGTAACAAGGTTCATAGAAAAAAAAAACTAACAAAAATTGTTTTCGCTGTTAAATAGACTATCAAACCCAAACAATGTACAAAAATTGACACAGACCTAAAAAAATGGAAGGAAGCTGAAGCTCTTGGTACACATGAAATCTTCAAGAACGCCTTCGTTGAAGAAGATGGCACCGTCATTGGTGGTGATGATGGCCGTCATTGTTGAAAAATATGGCCCGTCATTGCTATCTCTAAAGCACAATCCTCCTCTATAAATTCTTGGAATGATGAAGCTTGATGAGTGTTCTTCATATTCGCTTAACTTTTTCATCGCATTAAGAAGCAAATTCCTAACCATTTGCATCTAAACACGATATTGTTTTGATAGCATGTTACAAATCACAAGATCAAAGATATGAAGGTTCATCTCTTATGAGTACATGAGATATCAAAGATAGAAAGGAAGAATTCCTAGAATTGATAAAAGTATAAAAATTAGAACATGAGATCCTTTGAATAAAGCGCTTGCGATGAATTAACAAATTAACTACTTGAAAAAACAAATTAACTACCTAACAACAAACTCTTATTAACTAACTAGCTATATTTTAACTAACTTTATATTTCAATAAATATTTCCGTTTTTTTACAAGTATAAATATTTCCGTTCTTATTTATCTTTTGCTTGCAATCTTAGAAATCGTGGTTGAGTATAACACAATCCTATTAAACCGACTTCTGAGATGACGATTGCCCCCATTTATAAACACATTGTCAGACATCTCCTATCTGATATGAGACTCTTAACACACATCCTCACGATCAGTACTATTGAGTTTGGTTTGTAGACATAAATGGTGGGTGGCCCGATAGCAAAAACCTGATAGCAGGTGGCCCAATGAATCTTGAAGAGGCTCTGATACCATCTTAGAAACCATTGTTGAGCCTAACACAACCTCACAAAGCCGATTTTGTAAGGTTATGTTAGGCACAACCACAATTTCTAATATGAAGTGATATATATTGATCAAACTAATTAAAGTCATCAACTTTATAAAAAAAAAAAAAACTATACATTTCAACAATGAAAGAAAGGAACACGAGCCACAAGGATTCTCAAACCCTTTCAGAGGAATAAAAAACAAACTCATTTACATAAAGTTTAAAACTTTTTTTTTTTTTTTAAGGAGCATAAAGTTTAAAACATCTCATCCTATTAACAAAATCTTGTCTGAAAAACCAAATAAGTGAGCCAATATACCATTCATAAGAAAGACCCGACATCACAACACAAACTGAATCTCTTAATTATTTTTTTTTTTTAAACTCGGTATCCAGTTCGACCGACTAATTTAGAGATCAACCTCACTGCAAACTAATGGATGATCCATTTAAACAGAGCAACATTGTTGTCGGAAGGATTCAAATCTAGTACCTTTTGTCAAACATTCTAAAGTCTCAAAGCTACACAACTAGATCAATCCACATGAATTTTAACCAAATTTCTCCTAAGTAGGTTAAGTTGCTCTTCTATTGACACTCTGCTCTAGTACCTTAATTTGAACTTCAAAAAGACGCAATTGCACTAGAAAAACTATGATATATATTTATAAGCCGAGAGACAAAGATCATACCATCCTCTAAAGTCGCCCAATACCATTTTTTCCTTAAAGTGAAGGAATGTGAATATATAGAAGACAAAGAAAATCATAAAGCCAACCAGCCTAACAAATACAGTATGTTGCTCCCACTGCCATGTCCAACTACCTCTCACACAAATTCATACATAAGAAATGATATTTGAACAACCATTTTTTGACAACTTTTGTAACAACTTTCTCTCTCATATTCATATTATGTTTTTACTTTCTCTCTTTATTGCTTTGATTTTTGTGTCAATACTTCATTTTCTTTGTAAAATTTTGATTGTTTCGAAAGTTGTCATATAAATAAATGTTCAAATAACACAACTCTTCACACATGTAGAAACTCCGGAAGATATAAGAAATATTTGTATATTCATTGTTTGTTTCAAGTACAAGGAAATTGTCCTATTTATATTATAGGATTGGAGACAAAGAAACACAAGAAATAATTATACATAAAGACTAATTACTCCTAACATAGTTACAACATAATTACAATAAATAGAGAATTATAATATATCTTAACATCCCCCCTCAAACTCAAGTGGGCGGAGCTTCAACCAACTTGAGTTTGGAAACTAAAGTGCGGAAGCGTCCTGGAGAATGAGGTTTTGTGAACAAATCAGCCGGTTGATCAAGAGTGCCAATGGAGATAAGATGAAGTTCACCACGGAGAAGATGCTGACGAATGAAGTGACAATCAATTTCAATATGTTTGGTTCGCTCGTGGAAAACGTCATTGTGGGCAATTTGAATCACACTTCTATTGTCACAATATAGACCAGTTGGTGAAGATTGTGATGTCTCTAAATCAGCAAGAAGCCAACGAAGCTACAATATCTCAGAAGTAGTATCAGCAAGAGCACGATATTCAGCTTCAGTGCTAGAGCGAGCTGCCAAGGTTTGTTTCTTGCTACGCCAAGATATAAGAGAATCTCCAAGAAAAATATAAAAACCAGTGGTGGAACGACGATCACTAGGATCACCGGCTCAATCGGCATCAGAGTAGGCTCTAAGAATCAATGGAGATGTATCTGAGTAATGAAGACCTTAAAATAAAGTACCCTTGATATACCGAATAATCCGAAGGACAACAACGTAATGTGTGGTACGTGGAGAAGCCATGAATTGGCTAACAAGATGAACAACATATGAAATATTTGGCCGAGTAACATTGAGGTATATCAGACTACCTACGAGCTGCCGATAAAGAGTAGCATCATTAAGTAAAGTACAATCTTGAGGAGTAAATCGAATGTTTGGTTCAAGAGGAATGTGTTCGATTTTACTATCACTGTGACCTGCTCGAGAAACAAGATCAGAAGCATACTTAGCCTGGGAGAGAAACAAGCCATTACTCGAAGATAATACTTCAAGTCCTTGAAAGTAACTTAATGGTCCAAGATCCTTCATCTCAAAATGTTGACACAAGAATTTCTTGAGCTCTTCAATTCCAACAGAGTCATCTCCAGTGATAAGCATGTCATCGACATAAAGAAGCAAGACAACAGTACCATTATCAGTTTTTCGAGTAAAGAGAGCAGAATCATGACCATCGGAGGAGATATTCAATTGGGGTGATAATCTTGTGAAATTTAGCAAACCAAGCTCTAGGTGTAAACCATAAAGAGCCTTGCGAAAGCGACATACTTTATTTTCCTCACAAGTATATCCTAGAGGAGGACGCGTGTAAACCTCTTCTTCTAACTCACCATAGAGAAATGCATTTTTAACATCTATTTGAGTGAGTTTCCATTTGCATGTGGCAACAATGGTAAGAAGTGTTCGAACAGTGGTGATGCGTGCAACAGGGGAAAATGTTTCTTCATAATCAATACCATACTCTTGAGTCAACCCTTTTGCCACAAGACGAGCTTTGTAACGCTTAATAGATCCATTGGAGAGTCTTTATTTTATAAACCCACTTGCATCCTACAAGAGTCTTATTAGAAGGAGGATCAACAAGATCCCAAGTGTAAGTTTTCTCTAATGCCTGTAATTCTTCCTACATAGCTTGCTGCCAATGAGGATCTGCTGAGGCTTCCTTATAGGATTGTGGTTCATGATAGTGAAGCATAGTGGAATAACAATGGCAATCACAAAGGTAAGGAGGTGGATTTCTTACCCGTTCAGGAAGCTCAATGGTGGGTGTTGCAGGATCAACAATCGGAACAACATCACCAGGAGCGGGTTGAACATCAAAAGAGGTTGGAAGCTCACTAGAAGAACATGTATATGTCTCTGAACCTGCATGTGTGTCACTAGGAAAAAGGTCGACATCTGGGTTAGTAAAGAGAGGAGTGAAAATAGACGGGATTGACTTAAACTTTGACAAGGAAGAGAACATTATATGTTCCCAAAAGACAACATGGCGAGAGATGCGAATGCGTTGGTATATTGGATCCAAACATCGATAACCTTTGTGTTCAGTGCCATAACCAAGAAAACAACACAGACGAGCACGAGGCTCAAGTTTAGTATACTCATGGGGCTGAAGGAGGACAAAACAAGCACAACCAAACACCTCAAGTGAGTTATAATTTGGTGTAGTGAGATCAAGACGCTCAAAAGGAGAGACATTACCAAGGACAGAGGAAGGGAGACGATTGATTATATGGACAGCGGTAAGAGCAGCTTCACCCCAAGGGCGTTCTGGACAAGAGGATGAGATAAGCATGACACGGACTGAGTCAAGAATGTAACGATGCTTTCTCTCAGCACGACCATTTTGTTGAGATGTGTATGGACATGAAAATTCAGACAAGATACCCTGCTCACTAAGAAATGACAAGAGTTTAGAATCACGATATTCCATGGCATTATCTCGCCGCAAGACTTTAATGACTTTAGAAAATTGTGTTTGAATCATTTTGGCAAAATTGATGTAAATTTGAGGAAGCTCTTGTCTATTTTTCATCATATATATCCATGTAAAGCGAGAATAATCATCAATAAATAGAACAAAATACCGAGAACCTCCCATAGTAGGTGTGGGAGCAGGACCCCAAATATCAAAATGCACTAGATTAAATGGTGAAACTGAAATGGAAGTACTTTTATTGAAAGACAAGGCTGATTGTTTAGCAGTTTGACAAGCAGTACAATCAAAAGACTCATTGGTGACAAATCCTAAATAACCTTGAGACACTAGAGGACGCGACTTACTAATTGAACTATGGGCTAGACGACGATGCCAAAGTTCAAAGGGCGAATGTCTGTAAGCTGCACAAATGTTTGACTCATGAGGAATATGTAGTTCAGTGAGCTCATATAACCTTCCGATCTTACGCCCAATACCTATGAGTTGTCCGGTCCGTGGATCCTGCACACGACATCCAAAGGAAGAGAAAATAATTTCATAACCAAGGTCACATAATTGGCCAACAGAGATAAGGTTAAAATTGAGTTTAGGGATTAGATATGTATTAGGTAGACTTAAATTAGATAGGGAGATAGAACATGTATGGCTTACGTGCATAAGAGATCCATCGGCAGTGTGGATAGAATGATTAATGTCAATTTTTGATAGGGAAGAAAATAAATGAGACGTTGATATCATGTGGTTACAACATGCAAAATCAAGATACCATTTAGAATTACCTGGTGTAGTGGAAAGAGCGACAGGAGGATTACCAGAAGGAAAAAGTTGTCTCAAAAGAGACTCAATATTTGTGACAGATCCAATAGAGTTGGGATGAGATTGATTCCGATTTTGATCAGACCGTGGAGGACGAGTGGGACAATTTTGAATCAAGTGACCGACTGTCTTGCAGTATTGACAACAATTTGAAGCAATATGACCCTTTTTCATGCAGTTATAACATTCAACAATAGGACAATGGGAGAAAGAATGTCCAAAATTACGGCAATGACGACAATATTCCTCCATGGTGAAAATTGACCAAATCACGTTGTTGTGTTTTGAGGCACAAAGGAAGAAGTTTGCTGCAATTCATGTTAACAATTGTGATTGATGATGTCACAATTGGAAATGCAATGCAAAGGAAATTGCACAAATGTGGCAACGTAAATATGAAGGACACGTTGGCAATATTTGGTGGAATGGGTTTGATGTGGTGATTGGTTTATGAGATATTAAGTAAATACACTGATGGATAGCGGCGGGGATCAAAGAAAAAGGAATACTCAGGAAGGAAAAAAATAATGACAAAAAGAAAAGACAAAGGAAAACCTAAGCTCTTGATACCATGTAGAAACTCAGTAAGATATAAGAAATATTTGTATATTCATTGTGTGTTTCAAGTATAAGAAAATTGTCCTATTTTATATTATAGGATTGGAGACAAAGAAACACAAGAAATAATTATACATAAAGACTAATTACTCCTAACATAATCACAATATAATTACAATAAATAGAGAATGGGTTTGTCTAACATGTGCAATATTGCACATGTTAAGGTAACTAAAAGTAGTATCTTTTCATTGAAAACCAACAATTATTGATTAAAAGTTACATATTTAATATAAAAAACACAAGTTCAAAGTCAAAGTTACTACTTTAAATTTCTTAACATGATAGAAAAACCCATAGAGAATTATAATATATCTTAGCAACACATATAGTGCTTTCATTTAAATGGATTGGTTTTCATGATATGGTTCCCATGCACACCCCTACTCTCCAATGACTCTACATATATTTGATCATTTTACCCAGGTCAACTTGGAACCTGTTTATCCGCCACCCCCTCCTCTCCGAACAAACCTTATCTGAATACGAACTACTTATTTCTAGACCTTTACAGAGCATTGTTAATCAACTATTGTTACTTATCGGAGTCATGATAAGTAATTGAGTCATGATAAGTTTCATATCCTCATTCTGATTATAACTCAATTGCTAGGCATGATAAGTAATATTTTTGTGAATCATTCTAATTATGACATTCTGATTATGTGTACTGCTTAGCAAAAAAATCTTATATCCTCATTGTGATTAATCCCATGAAAACCCGAAATTCTAGAGTTAGCATCATCTTATTTGTCCAAAGGTGTTATATTGCAATGGTAAAATTTTGATATTGTAAATTCAAGGAAGATGGTTCAAATTCCTCAAAGACGTTGTAAATTGATGTCACTTTAATTAATGGTAATTTTTTGGGATTGAGTAGTAATGTGTTGACCCAAGAATTGGTTTTTTTGTCCATTGGGTAGTAATGTGTTTGGTTAGTAGTAATGTTATGTACATTGCAAAATTATGGAATATCATTAGAGCTTACACATGCTTTAGTTTTGGAATATCATTAGGATTTTACTATCTTAATTTTCTTTGCATGTTTTAATCATATGCCAAAAAAGGAAATCATGTTAGAAGAGGAGAACAAGCATTTAAAGCAAAAGGTATGAGAACTAAGAATATCATTGTTTCATTTTATAATCTTATCTTAATATCATTATTTCATTTTCTTTTCATTGATTTTAACTTTACCAAGCTAAAAAAAAGTGGTTAGCTTTCTCACAGATGGCTATGTTAAGTATGGGAAAAAGTCCTATCTTCGGGGACTCAGATATTACCATGCAAGAAAATGTCTCAGCTGAGTCCATGAATAATGTAAGCAGCTGTAATAGTGGCCTTTCTCTTGAAGATGATTCCTCTGACACATCTCTTAAGTTAGGGTAAGAATTTCAATAACAGTTTTGATAGTTAACGTAGTTCAAATATATGGTCAACTATGTTTAATTGATGACTAATGAATATAATACAGTGTCACGAACCTTCTTACAGTATTTTTTTGGTGGTGTCTGAGGTTCGAACCTGAGACCTTACATATATTATGCATTGTCCTTACCAACTGAGTTAAGCTCACGGGAACAACATTCTTACAGTATTCACTAATCATTAATTGAAGATGATTAACTTTGTTAAAAAAATAGTAATTGAATTATGTACCTTTGTTAATTGCTGAAATTTGTAATATATTTAGTTTATGATATGTTTAAAATTGGTTTTGTATTTTCAGGTTACCATTTCCTAATTGAATTGGGATGATGGGGCAATGAGTGATTCTAACTTCTTGAAAGTGGAATTTGGTTTTGTTTTTCCAAAATCACAACTATCTTATTTTGTAATGGTAATTGACCAAGTTGAAATTGTCTTTGCATTAGGTGGAAGCAGTAACTTCTTACATGTGAAGCTGAAATAACTTTCTATATAAGTCGAATCAAATATAACTTGTTGTACCCAAAAAAGTTATATAACTTTATGTCGTATGTGTAACATATAGAACATCTATAGGGGGGTATGTATGACTTTAGCAGCTTAACTAATATTGATATTGATGTCCTTGGCATGGGGTATAGCTATTGTGCACTCAAAATAATTTGTGAAATTGGAAAGTTTGTATTTGTGATATCCTAGAATAAGATTAAACCCTATTTTTTGTTATTAAAATTGTAAAAAAGTGGGTTACGTTGTACCATTATATGTCACCTTATTTCATGAAATCAAAGAAATTAGAATTAAATTTATAAAATTGTTTAAGTGTTTCTACGAGATAAAATTGCTTTGGTATTCGATTAAGATTTAATCATGTTTGTTATTTAGGGGTGTATTGAATTGGGATTTCAACGGATTTTAGAAAACATTTTATAGTAGAAAAAGTCTAATCGATATTCAATAAAAACTTTTTTAAAATATAAAGAAATTTTTTGGTATTTAATTAGGACAATCGAAGTGAGTAACCAAATAAATAAATAAATATGACAATAGTGACTTTTTTTGGGCAATGAAATTCTTTGTTATTCAATTGAGATCTCTCGCAACTAATAAAATGTATAACTATTCAAAAGTACACAATTTTTGATAAATTTTGGGATAGAGTGGGTTTTGCGAGACCTTTTAGTTGAAAATATAAAGGTAAAAGCTAATTTGTATCCTTAAAACATACTCCTTAACATGTGTCATAAATACACAAGTTAACATGACCCAAATATAAATACCACACTCATCCAATAGTCTCAATCAAACCTTTGAGACTCTTCATTCTCTTCTCAAAACGTTTTTCTCCCCTCAAAATTAAGGTAGAATGGAAAGTTCTTTCTCTTTTAGACACAACTTCTTATTGTTCATACATATAATTATGTCACATGCCACTTTACAAATTGGTAATGCTATCGATTGATTCAACGGATTCATGTTCGTTGGTTTCTTCTTTTTTTCGTTTTTGGGGAATACAATTTTTTCTTTTTTTTTTCTAAGGAAGGAATACGATTTTTAGATTCATTTTTGTGTGTTATTGATTCGTTTATACTTTTTTTTTTGTCTAGTAGTCTAGTGGCTAGAGCTCACACAATTTAATTGTGGAGAAGTGGAGTATCCGGGGTTCGAACCCTGACCCCTGCATATAATACATATAATATGCAATATCCTACCAACTAAGCTAAGTTCACGGGGTATACTTTTGTTTTTTATTCAATATAAAATAGTTTTACTATTTGTCCACTTGTGCTTGTTTGCAGTCTGGTCTGGTTATTTGTGTCTACGTTAAATTGTTCTCCCTAACATATATATGTGTTTATGTGTAACTTTTTTTTCTTAAAAATTCATCAGTCTTTTAAAATCTTAAAAATCGATGCTTTAAAAGTTTGTGTTATAAACAAATTGAAATATTGTGTTGAAAATCTTGATCGTAAAAAAGGTATTTACTTCTCTCGGCAACTATCATCACATGAATTTACCAGTAAGTTACAACTAATCGATCGTCAAGCTCTAATAATCACCGGTGCTTCCATAGTAAATTAATAAACAAATCACCGATTTAGCCATTGTATTAGAGCATACAATTAAGTCTTCAATATACTGTGATGATGTTAAGCTTGTTTTGTTGATCTCTCTAAGTTAACTTCAACTTCTCTCAACCATTCCCTTATGAGGTTCTTCCGGAGTTTGCTCAAAATCGCAAAATACCATTGTCAAAGACTATAGTTGGACCTGGGCACCTGGCACCTCTTCCAACGGATCACGACACATTAATTAGCATCAAGGTTTTTGTCAAATGACCAATTAATTGAGTCAAACTAGGAGATTCAAGGTTCGATCGGAAATAAATAAAGTCTGATCAATAATTATTTCATCAACAATCAAATTCAGATTCTTTTGAGCGATTCTTTCTAGGGGAACTCATTAATTACTTAAGCTCAATCACATTATTAATTTGCAAATGAATATAATTACACATTTCATCTCTGCCTGGTCTTTGGGTGGTCGTCTGGTTTTGCTGAAGTCAGTCATGTCGTCTCTGCCTGTTTATGCTCTTTCTTTTTTCAAGGCTCCGTCAGATATCATCTCCTCTATTGAATCTCTTTTTAATTGTTTTTTTTTTGGGGGGAGTGTTGACCACATGAAAATTACTTGGGTGGATTGGAATTATGTCTGCAGGAGTAACGAGCTTGGTGGTTTGGGGGTAAGGAGTATTAGAGAGTTTAATATTAGGGAAGTGGTGTTGGCGAATGCTGGAAGAGAAGGAGAGTTTATGGTTTAGGGTGCTGGCGTCGCGTTATGGGGTAGTTGGGGGGTGGCTGGTGGGGGATGGACGCGGGTCATCTTTATGGTGGCGTGATGTTCATGATTTGTGTAGGGAGGAGTGGTTTAGTGACCATGTTAGTCGCTTGGTTGGGAATGGGAAGCAGACTCTTTTTTGGACGGATGCTTGGCTTGGTGAGGCGTCGCTTAGTGTCAGGTTTAATAGGCTATATGACTTGACGG
>Ga0315915_1005560_pt1 | contig 15699 bp, 14 predicted proteins | sample MpolbnodulesMG_FD_207738 | JGI IMG/M metagenome (GOLD analysis project Ga0315915, IMG submission 207738) | Medicago polymorpha root nodule microbial communities from Los Angeles, California, United States - branched nodules | ecosystem: Host-associated > Plants > Roots > Nodule | place: USA... | reverse complement strand
TTGTGTAATTTCACCTCTTTTTCACTTATTTATGTATATTTCGTTTAATGTTTAGAAGTTTTTATTCTGATTTTTTTTTAATGAAGTTTAACTACATAAAAAGAAATTGTGTTTTTATTTTACTGGGAGCCTAATTTAAAAGGAGAGTCAAACCTCCTATTTCATAGAAATGGCCCTACCCTGGTTGTTGCAAAAGAATACGATAAAATAGCTGCCATGGGATTTGCATGTGGGTCTAATAAAATTCCAGACGCATTCTTTATTGCGCATGCACAAATTTTCTTTCACACTCATCACACATGTAATTTATTATATGTTAGCTATACCATAAATATGCCAGAATTTGTCCGTAAAACTTAAGTAACAATCATAGTCCAGGTTGTTAATCAGAACACTTTCATCCACGTTCGAATATGGGACCTTTCTGTTGTGTCTGAGTTTCAAGTATTTGTCATTTCATCTACAAACAAAAAAGATATTTCAGAAACATTTATATGTCCATAACATTATACCAACCTATATCACAAAATCCTTTTAATGTTCCACAACAAATTCAGAAACTTCTTCATTATTATTATTATTACTCATTCAACTCTTCAACTACGTTATGTCGTTTTTCTTCTCATTTCATTTTCTTGCAGACACTGCTACTGGTTTTCCAACTTTTTTCATGAATGTGAAACCAGTTTTCTTGCATGGTTTTTCTGGTTTCCTCCATCTACTTCTGTTAGTGGCACTTTTCATGTCAAGGTTGAGGAAAAAACTCACTTCTATTGAATCCAGAGACAGCAGCAAAGAGAGAATGAAAAACACTCTCTTCACAACGACGCTTTTATGTTCTCTTAGTATTTCTGTTTTCAATTTTCTTCTCTTTTTGTTTGATTACTTCAGTTGGTATAGAAATGATTTTACAAAAGAAAAGCTCGTGACCCTTTTGGATTTGGCGTTCAAAACAGTTTCTTGGGGAGTTGTTTGTGTCTTCCTTGAAAGGAGACTTTTATGTTCATGTGAAACAAGATTTCCAATGTCATTGTTCTTCAAACCTTGGTGTGTCTTTTACCTCTTTGTTTCATGTTATTGCTTTACAGTGGAGATTGTTCTCTATGAAAAGCAAGATACTTTTCCAACTCAATGCTTGGTTTCTGATGTTTTCTCTGTTTGTTCTGGTTTATTCGTTTGTTATCTGTGTTTTTCTGTGAAAAATGAGGGTGAAATAGAAGGTATCTCTCTTCATGAACCTCTTTTGAATGGTAATACAAAAGAAACCAGAGGGTTTGACACTGTTACTCCTTACTCTAATGCTGGAATTTTCAGCATTCTTACATTCTCTTGGGTTGGTCCACTAATTTCTGTTGGAAAGAAGAAAACTTTAAACCTTGAAGATGTTCCAAAACATGACAGAAAAGACAGTTTATTTGGAGCATTTCCATATTTTAAGGATAAGCTTGAGGCATATTGTGGTGACAACATCAAAAAAGTGACCACGATTAAGCTAGTGAAGTCATTAGCATTCTCAAAACGGAAAGAGATTCTTTTAACAGCTATTTTTGCATTTGTTAACACATTGGCTTCTTACGTGGGTCCGTATCTTATAGATAATTTTGTTCAATATCTTAATGGACAAAGGAATTTTGAAAATGAAGGGCTTATTTTAGTGTCTGCATTTTTTGTAGCAAAGGTTGTCGAGTGTCTAACAAAGAGGCAATGGTTATTCAGGTTGCAGAAAATTGGAATAAGAATCCAAGCACTTCTTGTAACCATTATCTATAATAAAACTTTGACACTTTCATGTCAATCCAAACAAGGCCACACTAGCGGCGAGATAATCAATTTCATGACCGTTGATGCTGAAAGAGTTGGCGATTTCAGTTATCACTTGCATGATCTTTGGTTGGTAGTTTTTCAGGTTTTAGTAGCTATGTTTGTTTTGTATAAAAATCTTGGCATCGCTTCAATTTCCGGGCTTGTTGCAACTATCATTGTAATGTTGGCAAATGTTCCTTTAGTATCAATCCTAGAGAAGTTTCAAAACAAGTTGATGGTATCAAGAGATAAAAGAATAAAGGCCACGTCTGAGATTTTAAGGAACATGAGGATTCTCAAACTTCAAGGATGGGAAATGAAGTTTCTGTCTAAGATAACTGAACTCAGAAAGAGTGAGCAATTTTGGTTAAAGAAATTTTTACACACTATAGCTGTGATCATATTTGTATTTTGGAGTGCACCAGCATTTGTGTCTGTGGTTACTTTTGGTTCTTGTATGGTTATAGGGGTCCCACTTGAATCAGGGAAGATCTTATCTTCACTTGCAACATTTCAGATTCTACAAGAACCTATTTATAATCTTCCAGACACAATTTCAATGATGTCACAATGTAAGGTTTCTCTAGACAGGATTGCATCTTTTCTTTGTCACGATGAAATGCAATCTGATATTGTTGAAAAGTTTCCAAAGGAAAGTTCTCATACAGCTATTGAAGTAGTTGATGGAAATTTCTCCTGGGATTTATCTTCTCAGAATGCAGTATTGAAAAACATAAATCTTGAAGTTTTTCATGGAATGAAAGTTGCTATTTGTGGTACCGTTGGATCGGGAAAATCTACTTTACTTTCATGTGTATTAGGAGAGGTACCAAAGATATCAGGGATTTTGAAAGTGTGTGGTACAAAGGCTTATGTAGCACAGTCACCTTGGATACAAAGTAGCAAGATAGAAGATAACATATTGTTTGGGATGGATATGGAAAGGGAAAGGTATGAGAAGGTTCTTGAAGCATGTTCACTAAAGAAGGATTTAGAGATTTTGTCATTTGGTGATCAAACAATTATCGGGGAGAGGGGAATAAATTTGAGCGGTGGACAGAAACAAAGAGTACAAATTGCTCGTGCTTTATATCAAGATGCTGATATATATCTATTTGATGATCCTTTTAGTGCTCTTGATGCTCATACAGGATCTCATCTATTTAAGGTAACTCATTTTTATTTTTTATTATTTACAACATAGACTATGCATGCAAAATGCCTATTTCTGAAATATGAAGAACTGACGCAAACAAGGTCATGATACTAACATGTAGACACAAATAATAATTTGAATAAATGAAAGTTATTGAATGTAACTACATGTCAGTGTTAGACACTTACACACGTGCACACCAGGCACACTTTCTCATAGCATGATCCTTGTCTATGGCAGGAATGCTTGATGAAACTTTTAAGTTCGAAGACAGTGATTTATGTCACACATCAAGTAGAGTTCTTACCGGCTGCTGATCTTATCTTGGTGAGAAATTCTAAAGTTTATGTCATTAAGTCAAGCAGTGCTTGCTTATTTTATTTCCTATTTATCTTTTCAAATTATGCATTGCTTTAAGGTTATGAAAGATGGGGAAATTACTCAATGTGGAAAGTATAATGATCTACTCAACTCAGGCACAGATTTTATGGAACTTATCGGTGCTCATAGAGAAGCATTGTCTGCACTTGATTCATCAGATGGAGATGATACAGGATCAAGTACATCGCAACAGGATCTACGTGTCTCTCTTCCTCATGGCGTTGACAAAATAGAAGAGAAGAAAGAAGTACAAACTGATAGACCAGATGAGAAGTTTGAGGCAAAAGGTCAACTTGTTCAAGAAGAAGAAAGAGAGAAAGGTAAAGTTGGGTTTTCGGTGTACTGGAAATATATCACCACTGCATATGGAGGAGCTCCTGTACCACTCATATTGATAGCTGAAATCATGTTTCAACTTCTTCAAATTGGAAGCAACTATTGGATGGCTTCTTCAACTCCCATCTCAAAAGATGTTGAGCCACCTGTTAGAGGAACTACACTCCTAGTTGTCTATGTAGGTTTGGCCATAGGAAGTTCTTTATGTGTCCTATCTAGAGCAACACTTGTTGTCACCGCTGGTTATAAGACAGCTACCCTACTCTTCAACAAAATGCATCTCTGCATTTTTCGCGCTCCAATGTCATTTTTTGATGCCACTCCAAGTGGAAGAATCCTTAATAGGGTATGTGGATCTGTCTATATCTCATTCTCTCTATTTTGTTTTGATTGAATATGTAAGTTAGTCCTTGAAATTTTATACATTGGTCAAAACAGGTTCTCATTTTTGCGAATTGGTAAATAATATCTCTGAAATTGTATATAGGCATTCAAAATAGCCCCTCCATGAATTTCCGCGTTAGAGGCTATGGCATGTCACATTGTATGCTAATCCCACATCAATGTCTTCTCACAAGAGACTAATTTGCCTATAAGTTTTAGATCATCTCTGAGACAAGGTTAATAGAGGTCACAGCTTCAATTAACATACCAAATCATAGTCCCTAACATTCAAAGTTAACAGAAGGACTGTTTTCACCTACACTTTATAATTTCAAAATTGTATTTTCCAATTCGCAAAAAAATAAGAACTATATATATCGATGCTTACAATTTCGAGGATCAATTTTCCTATTCACTCATTTTGTTTCTTAATTGACATGAATATTTGAGTCTTAAATTATCTTTACATCATTGATTTCTTAATAGTAACGTTCATCTTGTTAGTTTTTTTCATTGAATATATGATAAGAAAATGTTTTGTTCTCTTGCAGGCTTCTACCGACCAAAGTGAAGTGGATACAAGTATTCCTTTTCAAACTGCATTATGTGCTTGCTCCATAATCCATCTCCTTGGAATTATAATGGTGATGTCTCAGGTTGCATGGCAGGTTTTCATTGTCTTTATTCCCATGACAGCAATCAGCGTTTGGTATCAGGTAAGTAATTTGCACCTAAATCATTTTCCATACTTATTTACAATGTTATGTTAGATAATGACATCTTACAAGCTTATAATTGTGCAGCAATATTATATACCATCAGGCCGTGAACTATCTCGTCTAGTCGGAGTATCCAAAGCTCCTGTCATTCAACACTTCACCGAAACAATTTCAGGTACATCAACCATCAGGAGCTTTGATCAGGTGTCAAGATTCGAACAAACAAATATGAATTTGATGGATGGATATTCACGCCCCAAGTTCAATATTGCCGGGGCTATGGAATGGTTGTCTTTTCGCTTAGATATGTTGTCTTCCATTACATTTGCCTTTTGCTTGTTATTATTGATATCAGTTCCACAGGGAGTCATAAATTCAGGTAAGAAACTCAATTCTGGTATAATTGCCAGTCATACGTATATATGTCTATTTATGAAATAGGACAGTACAACATAATAGCATCACCCCGTATTTGTTGTTTTTGAAGGTGTTGCTGGTTTAGCTGTGACATATGGCCTTAATCTGAACATTATACAAGCATGGATGATATGGGAACTTAGCAACTTAGAGACCAAAATTATATCAGTAGAAAGAATTCTTCAGTATACTTCTATTCCTAGCGAGCCTCCTCTTGCTGTAGAGGAAAACCGGCCACATGATTCATGGCCATCTTATGGAACGGTTGATATACAAAACTTGCAGGTAGTTAGAGTTAATATTATGTTTCTATTTTTCTGTCTTTTTGTTGCTCTTGATTTACAAGATATAATCAAATATGAGTGAGAAGTTAGTTTCTGATAGAAATTTGGTGCCTTGTATAATAGATGTGTCATATACTCATGTCATAGTTTGTGCTTGATTTTTGTGTTACTATTGTAATGATGAAATGCATATGATGAAGGTTCGTTATGCTCCGCATATGCCACTTGTGTTGCATGGCCTTACATGCACATTTGTTGGAGGAATGAAAACTGGAATTGTTGGGAGAACAGGAAGTGGTAAATCAACTCTCATACAAGCACTTTTTCGAATTGTTGAGCCTACTTTCGGGAGAATTATGATTGATGGCATCAACATATCTGCTATTGGACTTCATGATTTGAGGTCAAGATTGAGCATTATTCCTCAAGATCCAACTATGTTTGAAGGTACTGTAAGGAGTAATTTGGATCCACTAGAAGAGTACAGAGATGAACAAATTTGGGAGGTGGGTTAGTTTTAAACTCTACTTATGGTCATTCTTCTAATTTGTATAGCATTCTGATTAACATTCTTTTTTAGGCACTAGACAAGTGTCAACTTGGAGATGAAGTTAGAAGGAAAGAAGGAAAATTAGACTCAGCAGGTTTGTTTCTTAAGGCTAAGGAACATAAGTATATTACACTACATATGTTCTTGGAATGAATCTAATGTTTATACCAAAATGTATGTTGCAGTGAGTGAGAATGGGGAGAATTGGAGTATGGGTCAGAGGCAGTTGGTTTGTCTTGGTAGAGTGTTGCTTAAGAAAAGTAAAGTCTTGGTACTAGATGAAGCTACTGCATCAGTCGATACGGCTACCGATAATTTGATACAGCAAACTCTTCGACAACATTTCACTGACTGCACAGTCATTACAATTGCACATAGAATAACTTCTGTTATTGACAGTGATATGGTTCTACTACTTAATCAAGGTGAGAAAGGACATTGTATTATTACATTGAAATTTATTTTTTATTTAGTTTTTTATATGATTTTATTGGACACTAATGCAGGACTAATTGAGGAATATGATTCCCCAACAAGATTGCTAGAGAACAAGTTATCATCTTTTTCTCAACTTGTTTCTGAGTATACCACAAGGTCGAACTCCAGTTTTCATCCACAAAAATAGTGTTTATATTTTCGTTCTTTATTAATCATGGATTTCTTGTAGTCGTGCATTTGACTTGTTATTTTGGATATGTTATGAATCTTTTTTAGAATAGTCAAGTATTGTAATAATTTAATTGAATAATTCTTGCTATCGAATAACTTTGTTTGAATGCTAAAGAAGAAAAAGAACAAAAGTAGATGATTTATTAAAAAAGAAATTATTTAGGGTTTTTTTCTATTGTAGGGACCAAATTGTCTCATCACAACAACAAACAGTGGTTTTAGTTTCGGCCAAAAGACCAGAGTAACACAAAAAGCCGGCATTAACATTGATTTTGTGACAGTTATACTACTTCACTGTTATGGTACAACAAAAATCTACGATTTTTGTGACGCGCAATATCTATTACATATTACATATAATATTCAGTTGTACCCTTATTACAATTTATAACTTCTAGTCTACTTTAATTTATGTTCAGTTTCAGCTCTCAACTTCCAAAACCAGTGCTTGACCTCCTTGTGTATTCTGCAACTAGTTGAGCAAGAGATGAGGATTTGTCCTTAAGCAAATTCTTTGGTGAATCATATTCCTCAATAAGCCCTGTAGGATCAGCATGAAGAAAAATCATGTTCACATTTATTAATAATACAAAAAATGGTGACAAATAAAGAATGGGAAAAGAAAAACAAGTTCTTGCCTTCACTGAGAAACAGAACCATGTCGCTATCGAGGATTGAAGTGATTCTATGAGCAATGGTAATGACTGTGCAATCACAGAAATGTTGTTTAACTGTTTGCTGAATAATATTATCGGTAGCTGTATCAACTGATGCAGTTGCTTCATCAAGCACCAAGATCTTGCTTTTCTTAAGGAGAACACGGCCGAGGCACACTAACTGCCTTTGACCCATGCTCCAATTTTCTCCATTCTCAGTCACTGCAGAACTCAAGATGCATGATTATAGTAATACATTGCATGAAATTGACTTCTAATATTTACTATAAACTTCCAATTCCCCTTATTAAGTGACGATTAAGCTTTTTTCACAAGAATTAAGAAATGTACCAATACATAAGGTAAAGAGCCTAACAGTTTTATTAAATTATTTTTATTAACCATTGGAATATTGACCATTGTTGTAAATGTAAAGTGAAATATAATAATTTGAGATTTGAAAAAATAAAAAGTTTTGAGAAGTCAAACCCGTTGAGTCAAGCTTTCCTTCTTTCTTTCTCACTTCATCACCAAGTTGGCACATATCTAGAGCCTAAAATATTTTATATAAAATATTTAAATTTGTATAACTAGAACTAAAAGGATAAGTTATTTCTTATTTTCAAGCAAAACCAAATTACCTCCCAAATCTGTTCATCTGTGTACTCTTCGAGCGGATCGAGGTTACTTCTTACAGTCCCTTCAAACATCGTTGGATCTTGAGGAATTATGCTTAGTCTGGATCGCAAATCATGAATTCCGATCAATGAGATATTGATGTTATCTATCAATATTTTTCCTGCAACAGGTTCAACAAGTCTGAAAAGTGCTTGCACTAGTGTTGATTTTCCACTTCCTGTTCTTCCCACAATGCCTGTTTTCGCTCCAGCAGTAAAAGTGCAAGTGAGTCCGCGTAAAACAAGAGGCAAGTGAGGAGCATATCGAACCTGTTTCACACAATGCCTTATTTAAGGATAGATACAATCTTAAATACCCTGAGACTTGTAACTAAATATATATACCAAATGAAGCATTGTTTACAAGAATGTGAAAATTGTTGATCCAACCATTGCATAATAACTACTTATTATAGTAATTACTTGTGTCAAATCTAATAAAGTTTCAAAATTCACAAATTATAACCTAATGATTATCATATTCATGTATTTTAAAAGTGTACAAGACGTTAATCTTGACTAATCTCAATGACATATCAAGTAATTTTAGAATAGTAAAAAACATTTCATATATGATAAAATGCGGTAAATTGTTATTGAACAGTGTCGTACCTGTAAATCCTGAATACGAATCTCTCCAAATGATGGCCAAGAATGATCTAGTTGGCTGTCTTTTATTACAAGAGGTGCTTCACTTGGGATAGAGGTGTACTGAAGTATTCTTTCTACAGATATAATTTTGTTCTCCAAATTGCAAAGATACGAAATTAAGTTAGATTGTACGGCATTTAGGTTAATCCCATATGTTACAGCCAATCCCGCAATACCTGGAAAGGAATGAAGTTGTATGCTTAATTTCACGATGAGTGCGTGTGACTAGTTGGTGTATGTAAATTGAAATCGAAATACTCACTAGGATAAGCAATTGATTTTGGAAAATATACCAAGAAAACCAAGTAGAAGGCAAATAGTGTAGACGATAAAAGATCCAATCTGAAACTAAGCCATTCCACTACACTAGCAGTGTATAATTTAGGTTGCGAATATTTGTCTATCAATTGCATATTCATTTCATGAAATCTTGATTCTTGCTCAAAACTTCTTATAGTTGTTGATCCAGAAATTGTTTCAGAAAAATGTTGTATAACTGGAGCTTGGCATATACCAGTTAATCGTGATAACTCACGTGCTGATGAAGAGTAGTATCGCTGCATATATAGATGCCCTCGGTTACTTAGCAAGTTAGCATATATAATGGTATTGCTTGCACTATAATATCAGACAAATTCATATTTTTCTATTTAAGTAAGTGCATTTAAATATTTGATCAAGGAGAGTAACATCATACATTACTTTTCCTCACTAATATAGTGTTCTTTATATTATCTCGCTAACATTAGTAAATGAAGCTAATTTTGTCATGAAAATTAGTACTCTCAACGATTTTATTAAGAAGTGTGCATAACCTTAAACGACACCTAATATGACACGAAGAGAGTACCTGGTACCATATACCAGCTGCCATGACAGGAATCAATACTATCGTCACCTGCCATGCAACTTGAGACATCACAGCAACAGTTCCCAACAGCTGAACAAGACTGTAGATAAATCCCCATGCTACATTTGGAATGCTCATATCTAGTGCACTTTGGTCTGTTGAAACCTATAACAAAAAAGTAAAACTAAAATTTAGACAAGAAATTTCATTCAATATGGTCATTCGGAAAAAGATTTTAAAATTTTATAGAGAAATCAAACTGTCAAAAGTAATGCATTAATCCATGATGGGATCCAGTTTGCTTGCAATAATAGTACCAAGCTGTTTCACGCCGTAATCAATATCGGTCATTTGTTTGAGATCAGACAGCTCGGATTACACATTCACTAAATCAGTTTTAAACAATCTTGTGATTTAAATTTGACGGTTGAGATCAGCAATTGCGTCAAAAAAATGAATCATTGAAGAATTATCAACATGTTATGAGTTATGACATAAACAACTTGTCTAGTCAAAATGAATCATTGAAGAATTATCTACATGTTATGACTGATGACATACTCTATTAAGAATTCTTCCACTTGGGGTGGCATCAAAAAACGACATTGGTGCTCGAATAAAGCTCAAATGCATTTGATTGAAGAGCATTGTGGCAGCCTTGTATCCAGCTATCACAACAAAACCTGCTCTAGCAAAGGTGGAAAAGGAAATTCCAACCGCCAGAGAAACATAGACAACCATAAGAGTAAGATTTCCAATATCAGGTTCCGCGGTTGCTGAAACAGGAGTTGCCAAAGCCATCCAATAATTGCTTGCAATCTGTAAAACCACAGTGAGTATTTGTGAAAGAAATATAACAGGTACCAGAGCTCCTCCATAACCTGTTGTGATGTATTTCCAGAACACTTTAAACTCAACTCTTCCCTTTTCTCGTTCTTCATCTTGAACAAGTTGTCCTTTTGGCTCAACTGTGTCGTCTAACTTTCCTTTTCGATCATCTATGTTTTCCACTTCTTGCTCGAGTTCAAAATCACTTGATAAAACTGTGTCTTCCTCGGTAATACTCGATTTTTTAAATGTATTCCTTCTCTCTAAGGACTTAACTGAAGACAACGCTGCTCTATGTGCGCCTACAAGTTCCATAAAATCAGTTCCTGACGTAAGAATGTCATTGTATTTTCCTGATTGTGTTACCCTTCCTTCTTTCATGACCTAAATGGATTGTAAGAAAGATAAAAGTACTAATAAAACTGTAAGCTATAATGTTTGAAACTTCGAATTCACGAGCATGATGACATATATAAATCACTCACAAGTATCAGATCAGAATCAGGCAAGAACTCTACTTGATGTGTTATATATACCACAGTTTTTGTTTTCAAAAGGCCAAGCAAACACTCCTGAAACAGTACAGAAGTTAATGTACAATTAGATAACAACCTTGTTATAATGATATCCATGAGAATAATACGCTATTGGAATTTATATAGACAATAGTGTAAGAAATATAAAATTCCATGAAAGTTTCTCATCCCAAAATTGATGTCTCCACTTGGAGAAATACCTAATAAAGAGTATAGTGAATTTGGCAATATTTGAATTTTCATTTTATGTACTTAACCCTCCAGTTCCCAGGGGAAGGGAGCCTAGGTAAGTAAAGTCCAGCCAAGAAATGTTCCAACCAGAATTCAAACTCAAATTCTCCCGAACGATTCGTCCATAGAAAAAACAGAAGGTTTTATCAATAATTGGGCATTTTCAAATTATTTTATCATGAAAAAGAAAATCAGATTGTCCTGATAACAGTAAAGATTAAAAAGTAATACCTTAAAGAGATGGGATCCTGTATGAGCATCAACTGCACTAAAGGGATCATCGAGCAGATATATATCAGCATCTTGGTAAAGAGCACGAGCGATTTGTACTCTTTGTTTCTGTCCACCACTCAAATTGATCCCTTTCTCTCCAATAATGGTCTGATCACCAAATGGTAAAACCTCGAGGTCTTTCTTCAATGAACAAGCTTTTAGAACCTTCTCATACTTATCCCTATCCATCTCTCTACCAAATAGTATATTATCTTCTATCTTGCCACTCTGTATCCACGGCGATTGAGCAACATAAGCCTTTGTTCCACAAACCTTCAGGATCCCAGATATCTTCGGTATTTCACCAATTATACAAGAAATTAAACTCGACTTGCCTGATCCTACCGTACCACAAACAGCAACCCTCATGCCTTGAAAAACTCTAAGATTTATGTTTTTCAATGTTGTATTGGCAGAAGATAATTCCCAAGAGAAATTCCCGTCTACTATTTCAATTGCTATATCAGAACTACCTCGTGGATGCTTCTCCACTACATCAGCCTGCAAATCATCTAAGCGAAGAAATGCGACAATCCTAACTAGAGAAACCTTGGTTTGTGCAATCATTGAAATTGTATCTGGAAGATTATAGACAGGCATTTGAAGAAGTCTGAATGTTGCAAGAGCGGATAAGATCTTTCCCGATTCAAGTGGGATGCTTAGAAGAACACATGAACCGAAAGTTACTACAGCAATAAACGTCGGAGCATTGAAGAAGAGAAATCTAACAATTGCTGTACAGCCAAGAAATTTCTTTAGCCACATCTCCTCTAACTTCCTAAGATGAATAACCTTTGATAAGAACTTCAACTCCCATGCTTGAAGTTTAAGAATCCTCATGTTCATTAGAATCTCAGATGTCGCCTTCATTCTTTTATCTTTAAATTCCATTAACTTACCTTGAAACTTCTCTTGCAGTGATGCCATGGGATGGTTTAGCAACATCACAACTACGGTGGCGGCAAAAGCAGCTACCGAAGCAGCCCCTACACTTCTATGAAGTATAAACAAAGCCAAAGAAACTTGCAGAACAGCCCTCCATGGTTCATGCATATACCAACAAAATTCACCTATCCTTTCAACATCAACAGTCATTAAGTTGATGATTTCACCGCTGCTGTATCCCTCTTTCGATTTACATGAAAGGGTCAAACCTTTAGCATAGATCAATGACACCAACATTGATTGCATCCTGACACCAACCTGTTGGAACTTAAACATCCAGTGCTTCTGAGAAAGACATTCGACAAGCTTTGCCCCAACAAACATCATAGCCAAAATATAGCCTTCATTTTTAACCTTGTTTTCATCATTGAGGTATTGAACAAGATTATCTATAAGGTAGGGTCCTACATAAGAAGCACATGTGTACAACAATGCAAAAAAGCCAGATATAAGAATTCCTTGCCATGTTGAGAAGAACAACACCTTGGCCAGGTTAATAGTGGTCACATTCCTAACATTACCACACTCCATCTCAAGCTTGTTTCTAAAAGTTGAAAAAGTTCCATAGGCACTGTCATTGGTAGAAAGCAATGGAAGGTCTTCATGATCTAAAGTCTTTTGATTGCCTAAAGCTATTAGTGGAGTCATCCATGAGAATGTAAGAATGCTGAAAAATCCAGCATTTGAATAACTGGTTGAAATTTCATTTCTTAGTGTCTTTTTGGAATCAGAATTGTTGTTGCTTACACTAGCTTCACCATTCAAAAGGGTTTCTTCAAGAGGGGCAAGTTTAGTCATATTTCAAACAGAAATTCCAAAATAACAAAGAAAGAGACCTGTAATAGAGGAACCTTGATCAGAAACTATATTTTTTTGATTGGAAAATGTTAGTATTTTCTCTTTCGCCAGAGTTTGAGCCACGCAACTCTTAGTTTAAACTAGTTGAGCTACCCAACTATAAGAAACAATATGTTAGTTGTAAGAAAAAAACTTTCCATAGATAACAAAGTGAGTTACAAGGAAACATGAATACACAAAAGCATAGACCAAGCACAAATACAAACAACTGTTTTAGTAGCCAAACCCAAAAGTTATTCAAATGAAGCTAATTAGGGGAATGCATCGGTTCGGGTGGTAAGAGATATGAATACCTTTAGCAAGTGGTCAAAAGTTCGAATAGTAGCTTTTGTGTATGAAAAAATCCATACTGAGACAGAAGAATCTATCTTGTGTATCCAAACGTCTATAAATACATATAATGTAAATACATCGGACCTATAACATGGATAAAAAAAAAAATAACAGTTTAAGTTTGCAGTACAAGAAAGTAGAAACAAGGGTTTATGGTCTAAAATCACTTACTTCTATAGCCATGACACAAACCACTAGGTGAAGTGAAGAAGATATTCCACATGTGGTAGGAAATGGTTGACTTGTTGACTTCACTCTAAAGTGAGTGAGACATATAAGGACTCCACGTCCAGCAGTTCATTTTTTTGGTTTTCTAAAGATATTCAAAGTAGGTAATCTTACTCTAGACATGGACAATAGCTTCTCTACAAAATTTCAACTTTAATAGATTCCATGTAGGTAATTATCTTATCAATCAATGAATGACAAACATGTAAGTCCAAAGATAATATTATTTTAATTTTTTTAATGTATACTTATTTTGTTCAATTATAAAAATATATTCTCTACTTAATACTTTATATATCACTCGTTGTTAAACGTCTTTTGGATTTATGATAATGATGAATATATCAAAATTTAATCAAGTTAATTTTGTAAAATTATTACTCATTTTGTCTCATTATAAATGTCTTATTTAGGTCGTGTTCAATTTTTAAAAATGGTTAGTTATGTTGATTCTATTAATAAAATAATAATTCAACCAACTAAAATGATCTTTAATGTTGGGACTTACATATGTGTCATTTATCGTCGGATAAGATTACCTAAATGGAATCTATTGAAGTTGGAATTTGAGAGAGCTATCCTGTCCGTTAACAAAATTTGTCATGAACAAAAGTAGTTATAGTTGCGTTGTTTTATTTTATTGTGAACAACAGTAGTCTACGATTATTTATTTTTTAATTTTTTTTAAGGAGAAAAAGTTTTTTAGGTTCCACTAAGTTCATGCAGTATGTGTTTAGTTTGGCGGCAGCGAGAATTGATACCGATAGAATTGAGTTTGAAAGAATTGAATTTTGGTTAAAAATAAATTGAATGTAAATTGATTTATGTTTATACACGTTTATTTAAAAGTAATTCTTATGAGTTGATGTTGTTGGGATAGTTTGAATCAAAATTGATTTTGAATGTGTAATGACTAAATTATACTTTTAATTTTATTTAAAACTAACTATTTCATTCTCTTTTAGATAATTATTTGAACTTATTTCATTTGGATTTTAATTGCTTCACAAATTCATTTTAAAAAAAAATTAATTTATAAAAGTTATTTTTAATATTATTTTTATCAATCGAATGATTTTAAATATGATATAAGAATCAAAGGTATAAAAACAAAGGTCACACGATAGTTTTATCAATTGTAAAAAAAAATACATAATTTTTTTTTTAACAAGCAAAAATGAAATATTAACTCTTCAGCACAAGGTGTATCAAAGAGACCACGAAAAATTTACAAAGTCAGTACACACCTGAATACAAATACAAATCAGCTGATGCACAAACATACAAGAGGGTTCGACAACCACATATGAGTCCCAAAAATAAAACAGACTTTCTTAGCTTGAAGCCGCCATAAAGAATAAGACTTAACTTTTTCTAATAATTGAAACATAGTATTTTCTTTCTTCTTAAATAACTTGATGTTACGCTCATTCCACACAATCCAAGCACACAGTAACCAAATCAACTAAAGAAAATACCGCCCTGATTTCAGACCACCTATGTAATAAATAAATTGCTGAAAATGATCTATAATCACCTGAGAATCCTCACCATCAAAACCGATTCACGACCACACTAGCTGTCACAGAGTACCAAATGTGCTACACAAGAGGAACAAATGTTGAACGTCCTCCTCGTGACCGCACCCAGCCACACAAAATCGATATGATGTAATAATGATACCGTGCTTCGCCAAATTCGCCTTAGTTGGCAATAGATCATGAAGCAACCGACATGCAAAAATGGAGATCTTCAACGGAACCTGTTTGTGCCAAATGAAATCAGAGACCGAACACACAGGCAGGTGCTCCTGAGTAATGAGCATATCATATACACCACGAGCTAAATACCCCCTGAAGGATCCGAGAGCCACTGCTAACCATCTGGGAAGGTAGACTGAAAAGAAACTAACATCTCCTCCTCCAATACCCACA
>Ga0315915_1005559_pt1 | contig 15701 bp, 8 predicted proteins | sample MpolbnodulesMG_FD_207738 | JGI IMG/M metagenome (GOLD analysis project Ga0315915, IMG submission 207738) | Medicago polymorpha root nodule microbial communities from Los Angeles, California, United States - branched nodules | ecosystem: Host-associated > Plants > Roots > Nodule | place: USA... | reverse complement strand
ATATTTCATTTAATTACGAATATAAATTTGATAATATTATTGCATAAGTCAAAATTATAATTATTTAATATTCTCTCCAAAAAAAAAATATATTTAATATAAAATGTTATACTTTTTTGACCAGATATATAATTTAATACTTGGTCAAAAGAAATAAATATAATTTAATATTATGTCTTTAATGAGTGACATCTTTTTTGCACTTTCTTCCTGTCCTATTGGTCCTTTTTATATGGTAATAGTTCCAAGGTATTCAAGCCTACCCCTTTATAAAGTGAGGTTTTATATTGCATTTCTCACACAACCTCATTTCATTTCATTACATACATACATACAAAGCTATCTAACATGAAAAAACTCATGAAACCTTTCCTTGCAACTTTTTTTGTCATTCTGGTTATGTGTGATGTGTCTCTGGCAAGAACAGAGAAGAGCCAGAATGAGAAGATTACTTACATAGTACATGTTGCCAAATCCATAATGCCTACAAGTTTCGATCACCATTCAGTCTGGTACAAATCAATTCTTAAGTCGGTGTCCAATTCAGCGGAAATGTTATACACCTATGATAATGCAATTAATGGATTCTCGACAAGTCTGACGCTCGAAGAACTTCAGTTGCTAAAGATCCAAACTGGGATTCTAAAGGTGACACCAGATCAACAGTACAAACTCCTTACAACTCGTACACCAGAATTCCTTGGGCTCGATAAAATTAAGAAGATGTTCCCCACAACAAATAACAACACTGATGTAGTTGTGGGACTCCTTGATACAGGTGTCTGGCCTGAAAGTAAGAGCTTTGATGATACAGGCTATGGCCCAATCCCCCGCAGTTGGAAAGGAAGATGTGAAACAGGTACCAATTTCACAACCTCACATTGTAATAAGAAATTAATTGGTGCTAGGTTCTATTCTTTGGGAATTGAGGCATCTACAGGATCGATTGATGAAACCATTCAGTCTAGATCCCCTCGAGACGATGATGGCCATGGAACCCACACAGCGAGCACAGCTGCAGGATCTCCAGTGAGCAACGCAAATCTTTTTGGCTACGCTAATGGGACTGCTCGTGGAATGGCCGATGGTGCTAGAGTTGCTGTCTATAAGGTTTGTTGGAAAGAAGCTTGTAGCATTTCTGATATACTAGCTGCAATGGACCAGGCCATTTCTGATAACGTCAATGTTCTTTCATTGTCTCTTGGAGGTGGATCAATTGATTACTTCGAGGACAACCTCGCAATTGGAGCATTTGCAGCAATGGAGCATGGGATTCTAGTTTCATGTGCTGCAGGAAACTCTGGTCCTAATCCTTTGAGTGTTACCAATGTAGCACCTTGGATTACAACTGTTGGAGCTGGCACCCTCGATCGAGATTTCCCTGCATACATTAGTCTTGGAAATGGAAAAAAATATCCAGGTGTGTCCCTTTCCAAAGGCAATACTTTGCCTGATACTCTCGTGCCATTCATATATGCAGGAAATGCAAGCATTAATGACCTAGGTTCTGGTACATGCATTTCGGGTAGCTTGGATCCAAAAAAAGTTTCAGGAAAGATTGTGTTATGTGATCGTGGAGAGAGTTCTAGGACAGAAAAAGGAAACACAGTAAAGACTGCTGGTGGTTTGGGCATGGTGTTAGCTAACGTTGAGAGCGATGGAGAAGAACCCGTGGCAGATGCCCATATTCTGCCTGCAACTGCCGTGGGCTTCAAAGATGGTGAAGCTATTAAGAAATACTTATTTTTTGATCCAAAACCAACTGCCACAATTTTGTTTCAAGGAACAAAGCTTGGGGTTGAGCCGTCACCTATTGTTGCTGAATTCAGCTCACGAGGCCCCAATTCATTAACACCACAAATATTGAAGCCTGATTTTATTGCTCCAGGTGTTAACATCTTAGCAGCATATACAAGAAATGTGAGCCCCACAGGTTTGGACTCAGATCCTAGGCGTGTAGATTTCAACATTATCTCAGGCACATCCATGTCATGCCCTCATGCAAGTGGATTAGCGGCTTTGATTAAGTCAGTTCATCCAGACTGGAGCCCAGCTGCCATTCGATCTGCTTTGATGACAACAGCTTATACGGCTTACAAGAACAATAAGACATTATTGGACGGTGCTAACAAAAAGCCAGCAACTCCGTTTGATTTTGGTGCAGGACACGTCAACCCTATTTTTGCGCTAAATCCTGGACTTGTCTATGATTTGACAGTGGATGACTATTTGAGCTTCCTTTGTGCACTGAACTACTCAGCTGATAAAATTGAAATGGTGACAAGGAGAAAGTACACATGTGACCCAAAGAAACAATATAGTGTAGCAAATCTTAACTACCCTTCCTTTGCAGTAGTTTTTGAGGGTGAGCATGGTGTAGAGGAGATCAAACACACACGGACTCTTACCAATGTGGGTGCTGAAGGAACATACAAGGTATCTATCAAGTCAGATGCTCCATCCATCAAGATATCAGTTGAACCAGAAGTGTTAAGTTTTAAGAAAAATGAGAAAAAGTCATACACAATTACATTTTCGTCATCAGGTTCAAAACCAAACAGCACTCAAAGTTTTGGAAGTTTGGAATGGTCTGACGGAAAAACTGTTGTAAGAAGTCCTATTGCGTTTAGTTGGAAATTATAATGAAATTTCCATGAATATGTTAGTGTTATGATTATATAATAAATATAATAAAATATATGTTTTTATATATTTCGAGTTTCATGAATGATGTTTGGTAAAATGTTGGCTTTAAATTTATCATGCATGAATATGAATTTTAATTCTTTTGACTACTTTGAATTTTGTTCTTTTATCTACCAATTAAATTGTTTATTAATATCTAAAATACATTAAACATTACAATAAAATAATAAGTCTGAGTATACTTCCCTTTAAAAAAAGTTTGAGTATCCTTCTTATTTTTTTTAAAACTTTCAAATTCTTGCGATTTAAATCCCGATATCAAATTCCAAATTCTCTTATTAGTTTTATTTTGTAACTATTTTTTTATTCACATTGTACCGATTATCACATTTTAACCTACCACAAAATCAAATAACGTATCGACTAATGTATATCCAACATATTTATCCATATAAACTTTAAAAAATAAAAAAATAAAAACAAATCTACCTACACCACTTATGGAAGCAAATTGCGAATAAGGTTACTATGATTTAAATATTAGTTTGATTTGTTTAATTTTTTAAGGTATTGATTCAAAGAGATTGGTTGTTTATTAAGTCTTAAAATTAAAATCCTATGTTCGTAAAAATAAAGAGAGGATTGTTCAACTAATAAATAAGTTAGAGCCTCACAATTGAACTCCTCTCACGTGTTCATCTAAGTGTGTCCCGCAAGAATTGAGTATGTTGAGAAAAATATTGGCCGCCATATAAACTAAGAAAAAATGTGAGCTGTGTGCAATATTCTAGACATGGATGTATATGATATGAATTTCAAAATTACAATTAATCATGTTACCTATGGGATTTAAATTTGTGCCGTGAAGCATATTGGTCTTGAAGTTTTAAGAGTATAAAGTCATCAAAATCAATCTCCGCGATAAATTAGAAAATATGTTTCTTAATTTCTGTCTTTATATTTTTAATTGTTCTTGAGATAAATACTATCTGAATATTATGCTTGATCTCTTCAATGAAAGGGGGAGATTGTTTTTCTTTTGCATTTCAAATCCACTCACGATTTAAATTGCTTTGATAGTCAAGACACTAATTATATGTAAGCCACTTTTACAACTACATACGAGTGGTTGCAAATGTGCATAAATGCATAATTGTTGAGGGATGTCTCGATGTTGTGTTTTTGAGTGGCATAGTTGTGAAATGGGATGTTGTGTCTTTGGATTTTTGGATCTGATAATCATTAAGACTTTTATGCAGAATTTGAAGCTTTTCCATTTGATTTATGTCACTGATAGAAAATTTGTAAAGTAGTTGTAGGACAAGTTATATACTAGCACATAGTGAATTGTATTCAGTTGAAAATGAAAACTTTTTAATTGGCAAAGAAGTAAGTACTAGCTCAATGAGTATACGATTGTAAAGTTGTATCACATAGGATGAGTTGTTATATTTCATTGATAATTATCATAGAATGAGTACAGTACTATATATAGGCAATATTCCCTATGATTCTATTGGCTGAGCCAAAACTAACAATTCTAACAATTTCATGAGTCATTCACATTCTAGAATAGTCTACTGTGTTGCACGGGTGCGGGTACAGGATACGCCATTTCTCAAAAAACAAAGGTACGGTACGTTAATATTAAAAAAAAAAATTTTTAAAATAACATGGCATATGAGGAAATTATATTGCTCAAATGGCGGATTCAAACTTGTTGTTCTAGTAGGAAAAGGAACTTGTATTGGATTTGCTTTTTCATTAGCAATTCTGTCAAGTTCTTTCATCTCAGCAAGATATTCATTTGTCACTTTTGGACAAATAGCTATCCCTTTTTCTTTTCTCCGAGCAAATGACCTTATTCTAAAATAAGAACCCTTGTATGATATATTGCAATAGTTGCAGTTCCACGTTGCATTATTTCCTTTTCCTTCATGCATTTCTTGCACAATTGTCACATAAGCCTTGAGAGGAAAATCATTGTCTGTACTGTCAGTTCCACTTGTATATTTATCTGTTAAAGGTGCAACACTATTGTGTGTGCTACATCCTACTCCCCTAGTATTAGTACTTTGTGAAAACATTTGAAAAATGGTTACTATGCAACGTATGTATATTTTTGCATGAGGGAAGGAAGGTTAGCAAGGAGAAGTGAGAAGTGAGAACAAAAGCTAATATAGAATACGATAAAGGAAGGATTGACTTTTATAGAATATGAAAAAGGAAGATAAGAAAATACAAGAAAAGGCTTGAGGGGTAGACTTTTCTACTCTTGCAACTATTGGCAGAAAAGAAAAAGTGGACATTAAGTAAGTAGCAGCAGCTCCAGAGTCTAGTAAATGTTGTTGTGGCTCTTGAACCGTTTGAGTTTATAAAAAAACAAAAAAAAACTATAATTGCTATTAATTTTCATGAAAAGCCTCATTTTCTCAAGAAAAAAACGATTATGCGTACCCTGAGAGTACCACCTCCGTACCGTAACCATACCAAGGTTTAAAAACAAAAAGAAAATCGGTACTTCATGGGTGCGTACAGTACAAGTAGCATACGAGTACTAGTACCCGCGGAGTACCCGGTGCGGGTACGTTTTGCAAATTGGAGTACCCGTGCTTCAGAGATAGTCTATCAGCTACATGCAACAGCCCATCAAATAGGGACAAAGTTACTTGGCCCAACTTGCTCTTCTTGCTGATTGCTATCAGCATTTCCTTTGTCTGTATCACACTTAAAAAGAGCAATGTGTAAAAGATGATTTGGCAATTAATCATTCTGAGTTTGCATTCCAATAAAACCAACAGGAAATAAAACCTAAACATATAAATTATTGACGTTGGATAGCTCAACTGATTTGACTTAAAAAATAAGAAATAAGAGGTTCCTAGTTCAAACCAGACAAAGGATAAAAACTAAATGCATTTATTACTTTTTTATTCCAAATACACCTTTTTTTTTTGTACAAATCAAAATACACCCTTTATTAATATTGTTAATTTATCTTAAAATACGAAAAATAATATTGAATGCATTTATATAGAAAAGATTGTTTAATACTAGTCACATACAAAAGTGTTTTTATAATAAGTGACATAGGCCGGCGAAATATGTAAGCCCAATTCATTGTAATTGAAGCTTCACTCAGTAACTTGAGTTGGATATGCATTATCTTTCTACTTCTTAAACTCAAAAGGGTTTAAGTAACCACTGCTATCTCCCCCTCAAAGATTCACGTTCCTTCATTTGGTTTAACTATATGAATGCATTATCATTTTCATCATTGATCTCACTTTATATTTCATTTCTCTGTGCTTTTCTAATCTCTGATAAACTTCCAGATGCAGTCACAGTCCGAAGATCCATCTATCATGCGCTTTGTTACGTCGGTCTTTTGTCAGTGATATTCTTTTCGACTGTGATTTCCTTGATTAATTAAGAGAGTTTCAAGGGAGAGGGTTTCTCAATGTAGAGGGTGCAAAAGAATGTATGAGACTCACTTTAAAATTAGTAAATAATATAAGCACTCCAATTATTATGGCTTTAGTACCCTTGCAATAAATATTGTGCTACACTGTCGATTTTTTTTTTAAAGGATAGTGTTATTTCATTGCCTTGGTACTCCGTTTTGAGATAGTCCCAAATTTGTTTGGCAGTCACCATATTCGTATTTTTTGCAAATAAGATTTTTCAAACGGTAGAACAAAGACACTTTAGCCTTTGGCTCTTTGTCCTCCTATCTTTGTAGTTATTAAACTGTGCCATCGTATGATTTTCGAGTAGTTGAAAGACTTCATTTTATTCTTGTACAACCTCCCAAATATCCAAATTTTCAAGACGAGTATAGTTATTCTTGCAGCCCATAATCCGTACTCGTCAGTCGTCACCATCATGTATTGGTGGTGATTGGTGATGACGTTGTTACGAATGATGATGTTTTTGCTTCCATTTTCATTTCCATCAACTGAAATGGTACCAATTTGTTGTTATAAGTATAAAACAAGGCTTATATTTGAAAAGTATATTGAGTGGTAGAGAAACAAAAGGATTTTATGTAGTGCTTGCCCAAATTATAAGTTGTTCCGGTCATTTTACATATATATTTAGAAATGTAGTTAGTTTTGTATGGGAAATGGAAGTTATGAGTTATTTAACAAAATTATCTTTAATTAATGGTACGTGAAAAATATATTAAAGAATTGAAATTGAGAGTAATAAATAATTAATGGTATAATGTGAAAAGTAACATTAATGGAGGGTATATATTATAAAATGACTTATAGTTTGAGATAATAAATAATTAATGGTATAATATTGTAAAGAGACTTATAATTTGATACAATTGTTTTCCCAAAAACGACTTATAATCTGAGATAGGGTGGACAACGGTCGGGTGCAGACGGTTTCGGGCTGGAAATGGTCAATCCGAAGCAAACCACGGTTGGAAAAAATCAAGCCACTGCCGTCCAATAATGCATGCAGTTACGTCGGGTGACGGTTATGTCAGGTATCAATTTTGAATAGACGGGTTAAGCTGTTCTGAATCAATCGGAAAAAATTGATCTTGAGATGAAAAATTCATAAAAAATTCGGACATAATCAAGACTTGAGAGTAACAACAAACATGAAAGAAAAATTGTCACACACACACACACGAGAGACATATCTAAACCTTTATGGGTGTTTAGTCCCTCCAACAATGTGACAGGTTTCACGCCTGAAATTTTTTATGCAAAAACAGGAAGAGCTTAAACACTATAAAATATGAATGAGAAGATGACGGTCATGATGATGAGTGAGAGATGGGATGAAAACTAATCAAGAAAGAAATGGAGTTTCACATTCTGAGAAAGGGAAGAGAGAATAGCTAGGTGAAAAAATTGGAGAGTAACTAGAGAGAGGGGAAATGAGGTTTTACTTTTTAGTCTACACACTTCCCAAAAAGAAACACAAGATTGCAATCTAGCCATTCGTTTTCTATTGATCTTGACAGTAAAAATCTAACGGTGCTCATAAGCTAAGATAATGTGTATTGGAAATCAGTCGGCTTCGGATTTCGATGGATTTGTTTTTCCAATCCGCAACTGCCCATAACTAACTGTGTAAAACCGAATATACAATCTGTATTACCTGGTACATGTAATACACCCACCCGCTGGCCAATTTTCTCTTTCGGGTAAACCGGTTTCGGACGGTTCGATTTTTTCTGTCCACCCCTAATTTGAGATAGAGTATAACACTTTGTATCATATTACAATCATTTTACTACTCTTCGGGAAGAACAATCATTTTACTACTCTTCATGAAAAGTTTAAACATAGCTATAGTGCCGGTTTGCTTGCCCGGTAGATTTTTCAAATACCCACGTTTAAGGCATTTTAACACAATTTGATCTTATGTTTGGCTTTCAAAAAGGTTAATTGATTCTAGAGGCTAAACTTGATTTTGCCTGAAGCTACATGTAGTTTCTGGGATCAACCAAATCGATTCTCCTCAATAAACAATTATTTTCTATTACCAATATCTTGTTTGTCAATTATGCCTTTATTTATAAAGTGGACATGCTTTTTTATTTCTCTATTACGTAACCATCTCTAGGTACTACTATATATTGCAATGTGCTCTCAGTTATATTATAAATTATACAGTTTCTTTAACAATGGATAAAATTATGCTTTTGTGTTTTTTTTACACCGTTTGGTTCTTATATTATTGATCATTAAATTGATGAAAAAATATATATTAATTATAACTCTTATAAATTAATATTATTTCAAAAAGAATATTTGAAGCAATAAAAATTCATTTACGATATGTCGAAATAATTTTCTAAAACGAGAATAAGATATTTAGTTTTAAATAAAATTAAAAGGGTGCTCTAAAAAAATACAATTAAAGGGATACTTTGGTCATTACACGCTCAAAATCAATTTTGATTCAAAGTACCCAAACAACATCAACACATAAGAATCACTTTTAAATGAGTGTTTCCAAACATAAATCAATTTACATCAAACTTACTTTAACCAAAATCAATTTTCACAAACTCAATTCTATCAAAATCAATTTTCGCCACCGCCAAACCAAACACATTCATAAAATAAAACTACTCAGATAATTAACGATCATTCTTATTGGATTATAAAGAAAAAAACAATCATATGTAGCTTGAAGAAATCCTCTTATCATCTATGTTGCTTCTTGTTGCAGGCTTTTCGAGGCCATTGAAGGTCTTGAACAAACATGCTACCGTACATGTTTTTTCTGGTCCTCCGTCCACAACAATTATAAGTGTTTCATCCGACTAGTGTTGAAACATGAATGTTGATATTCCGATGGAGTGTTAAAGTGGAAGCTATTGTGAAGTTTTTTTTTTTTTAAATGTGTACTTATAAGTTATAACTATGGGAGAGAAAGAAACTAGAAATGAAAGGCTTCCATTGTTTGAAGCAACATAAAAAGGAATAGAAAGAAGCATATTGTTGGGGCCCACGTTAAAATTGTTTCCGCGTTGATTTGAGCCGAAAGTGGAGTAGAAAATCCATTCTTATGCTCCCTCAAAAAAATCCATTCATATGTTGAAAAGTCGCAAACACCCTTGCATTCAAATTGTTTCCAACGCTTTTTTTTTTTTAAATGTAAGTAACGCTTTTCTTTTTGTGTCAGGTTTTCATCATTTTTTGTTACCATTTCTATGTTCTATTTTTTGTATATTTTTTTCCAACAGGTTCTATGTTTTGTGTTATATTATGGATATTATTTTTTTTTCTTAGGGATATTATAAATATTAATATAAGTAAATACATATCAATTTAATATATGGGTAGATATGTAATTTACTAACTAAAATATTTTTTTATCTTTAATTTTTTTATCTTTCTTTCCTTTCTCTTTCTCTTTACCAAACAACTAATAAAATCATCTTACATTCTACTCTCATTTCTTCTTTTCACAATCATTTCTTTTACTTTCTTTCCTCATACTTTCTTTGATCAACCAAACACACCTTAAATAAAGAACTAAAGTTCAATTTGATTAGCATTCCATATAATATTAATTCATTATGCATGTCACTAGTTGGGATGGCGGTGTTGCCTCCTGATGTCTGTCTATCTGCTTGCTTAGCGCAAAAAAGATGTTTGTCTGGCTCCTTGCTTAGCGCAAAAAAAAAAGCACATAAATAAGGTCAAAAGAAAATTATATAATTTAATATTTGCAATAATTATATTCCAAAAAAAAAATATTGGCAAAAGAAAGTCAAAAATACATTTATTTAGAAAGATTCAACAATAGCAACCAATTCAACTTTATACTCTCTTTACATGAAGTATCCTTTTTTTTTTCCTTAAAAAAATCAAGTATCCTTTTTTTTTTTTTTAAATTTAACATATCATTTAATTAGTGATATATACTACTCCATGTGCCCAATTTAATATGGTGTTTTGGACATTTCACACGTATTATGTAATGTAATTAATTTTGGATGAAAAGAGATATTATGAGTTATTTGGCAAAATTGTCTTTAATAAATGGTATGTGAAATGTAAATTAAAGAATTGAAAAAAGAGAAAGTAGTAAATAGTTAAGGTTTTAATAGCAAAAATAACATTAATGTTCCATTGTTATTATAAAGCAATTTATAATTTGGGACAATTTTTTTTCTTAAAACAACTTATAATTTAGGATGGTGGGAGTATTTATTTAATATCAATGATATTATTAATTTTATAATTGAATGGAAAATGTTGAATAATTCTATTAGTATTTGTTTCCTACAAGGTCCTTAATTATAAGATCATTTTGCGCCGATGGCTCTGCTAGGGTTTTCAAATATTTCCATCGGCGCCGTCTTTCCCATTTGTGTTTCACGATCATTCCATCTTTGGTGATTGTGATATAGCTAATTTCATTTCATTCCATCTTTGGTGATTGTGTTATAGCTAATTTCATTTCATTCCAATTCGTCTTTTCCAATTGGTGGGGATTATCATCAATTTTGTCTTCTACCAATTACCATCTATTCATTATCGTACAGTGCTGATTTTTTCCACACACTTCTTGTTCGGTGGTGACTTTAATTTCTTGTGGTGTATCACATATTTTTACACTTGGAATTCCACCAATTGTATTGGTTTGTGTTTGCATCAACACAAAGTTTTTCGGTCAGTTTACCATCCAACTCTGTTGATTGGAGTTACGTGCTTTGATTGATCACCTACAGACAGACTTTCTGCTATGCCGTTCGACTGGCAGGCAGACTTGTTATTACCGACAGCTGCACCCTCCAAAGCTGCGCCATCTCCCTTGGCACTTCCCTCCACAACGGCGGTTCCAGTACCACAACCACCGCCACGGTCCTTTGCACAAGCACTTGTCGCATCGCATGGCAAAGCTACCAAAGACAATCTGCCACAACCTACAATCCGTGGTGAGACTCTCTCTATTTGTATTACTCAGCCAATTTATGAACCCTTCGTGGACCTTTGGTTCTAAACAAAGGAGATAAACCCTATGCGTCGAAGGATATTGAAGACAAGTGCACTTGGACGTTGCTATCTTTAGGTAGGGGTTTTTATGAATTCTTTTTTGCCACTAAATCTGATTTGCAAATTGTTTGGGCAATGGGAACTGTGAACTTGAAGCCAGGGTTGTTACGTTTATTTGAATGGTCAATGGATTTTGATATGCATAATCATAGAAATACACATGCGCAAGTATGGATATGGATCCGATTGATGGCACTGCCATAAGAATATTGGATGGAACGTATTCTACGTGAAATTGCTAGTGCGGTTGGCACCCCGTAGTTCTTGACAATGCAACCTTGAAAAGACTTTTTGGATATTATGCACGTATATTAGTTGACATTGATTTTTCCAAAAAGATTTTTCACGAAATTCTCGTCGAACGGGAAGGTGGTTCTTATCCTATGGAAGTCGTTTATGAACGGATTCCGGATTTTTGTTTGCATTGTCAGACACTTGGACATGATGTTACAAACTGTCGTTGGTTGTACCCAAGGAAGGAAGACATGTCTAAGGATAAAGTTGCGAAAGGGAAGACGCAGATACCAACCAACCTCAGTGAGTGCCTACTAAAGAGAACCCCTCTGGTATTGGTTCATCCATTGCATTTGCAGCACCTAAACCTACCGAGCCACAAATCAATATGACTGCTGCTGATGGTTCTACTTCTACGACTCCAACACTAGCTCAGACACCCCCATGCGTGTCTGAGGAGATCCCTCAAGGCTTTATGCCTTCGCGCCCAGTGTTGGAGTTAGCTTCCCCTGATGATGTGCACGCTGACGTGCTTTCGGATGATGTGGAACAAGTAAACTCTGAATCGCGAGAGGAGTTGGTGATACCCTGGATTCAGAATGCACCTGGGATGCATCCATCCTCAGATGCCCATGATGATGAGCATTCTTTTACTGTTGATTTGGAGGCCTCCGCTTCTGCTAGGGAAATGTCACAGACTCAACATGATGCAGCGCACAATGACGTGCAAACCAATCCCCAAGATGGTCCCCTTGTTGATAGATCCATCCCTGACAACACCGCCACATTTTTGGAAATGGAGCGCCTTGCTCAGAACACCAATTACACGGTTGAACATTTGGGGACTGATGAGAATGGCGACGGACTTTTGATTGTTTATGAACCACATAGCAATCCAAATGTGCAACACGACCTGGACCTCTAGATGCGTGTTCGTGAATATGACAAAGTTAATGCAGATAGACCTTTCACTCCGGTCTTATCTCGGAAACAGAAACAACAGGTTAGGAAAAATCTTCAGATTGGTAAGCCACCGCCTTATAAAACCCGCTCTCAGGGAGGATCCACTTCAGGTGATCAATGAATTTTCCTTAAGGAATGTTGCGCTGATTTTCTTGCTAATATGGGTCATTCGATACAAGGCACATCTTGGTTCTCGGTGTTGCCTCAGACTCTTCAGACTGACTTCTTTTTGGACCGGAGTGGGTTCCCTCGCTCTCGGTTCCCATAGTTAGGTGTTTCCTTTTTTTTTCTTTCTGTTTGCTGTTTCTTTTTTCTTTTCTTTTTTTGCTGTTTCTTCTTTGTATTTTGAGGATTTTGGCCTAGTCCCCCCTCTTGTACTTTTTCCCCTTTTTTTTAATAAAATTTTCTCTGAGATTGGCGGTATAGAATGGGGTTTTGCGAGGTGCCAACCTAGTTGGGATGTCATTGCTTCCCCTTGATGCCTGTCCAATCTCCTGGCTTAGTAAAAAAAAAAAATTGTTTCCTACAAATTGTTACTATGTGTTTATTAGTAAATTTATTATTTACCTCCTCCCTCCGTAATTATAATACTTTTTTCAAACATATGTTTGTCCCTAAATATAAGACCCGTTACAAATTTCTAGATGTATTTATTTTTTGTTTTATAAATGCATCCCTTATTAATACTATCAATTTATCTTGAAATATGAATAGTAACATTGAATGCATTTACATGCAAATGGTAATTTAGTAATAGTCACACACGTTTTAGACAAATTTATTATTTAAAAAAAAAAATGAATACCTATGATTTTTGTAAACTACTCTTATAAAAAGAGACGGATGATATTTTTGTTTCTCGAGTTTTAATTACTTTTTTTAATTATTGAAAAAAAAATAAAAAAGCAAACAGTCCAATTTTTATAATTTATTGTGTAAAAAAATATTTTAATCAAATTTATATTTGAAAAATTAGATAATTTTGTTTATTGAAAGCATTGATATAAATTTATTGTTTTTTGAAGTGTTGGGTTGAAGACATTGAGTGCTTATAAAATTAGTATGTGCATGCGAGACCTATCTAAACGTTAAGGGTCCGTTTGATGGTCATGATAGGGAGACAGGATATGATACATTAATCATATCCTGATTAAATCTTATGTTTGATGCACCAAAGCGATAGGATAAAATAAACCATTTTCCTATCCTATCTGACTTTCCTTTGTAATTTTTATCCTGAGTATAGGCTGGGTTAGAAATTATCCTGATGGGATTAGAAGATCATTCCTTATTTATTATCTTGATATTCTGCCATTTTTAAAATATTGTCATTTTTAAAATAATGATAGCATGTATTTTCTATTATAATTAATAACATGCCATTTTTATAATATTTAATTAATTATGAGAGCAATTTTTCATTTAATTATAATGATATCCTGTTTGTTATCATGTGCACATCAAACACATGATAGGATTAATGTTTATCATGTCATTATCATATCTTATCTCTATTCAGCTTTATATCATATCCTATCTCTATGCTATCCTGACCATCAAACGGACACTAAAACTAAAATGGAGAGTTTCAATGCGAATATGTCAAATAATCTTACTATATATAAAGGAAATAGGGGATTTAAACTTACCTTTTCACTATCCCAACTATATCTTTAAAAAAAATTCACTATCTCGACTACACATTTAAACAAATTTTTCTATAAAAATGGTAATTGTTGGTGTCATTAAAAAATATAAAAATTTATATAAAATTTGCTATACTATTGGTGTCATTGAATAGACATGGTTTATTGAATTTGTTATAAAATTTTTTTAGAGTTTGTTATAGTTTAAAAGTCAAAGTTTCACAAAAAACAATGTTCAAAATTTACATATGTTAACTCAATGAAAGGATGGAAAGATGGGCACAACGTCCATCTTTCCCCCAATATAAATAATGATTTTGTCGCACTTATGTTTTTTTAACACAAAACCATCAATAACTTTTTTAGGGATACTATCAATGACTTTTAAATAGTTTGATAGGTATTTTAATTTTAGTGTATGGTATAATAGTCATTTTAGTCCCTAAATGTTTAACGTGTAGTAACAATAGTCTCTAAATGTAACGAAAATTTGAAATAAGTCCTTATTGTGTATTTCATTAGTCCAAATAGTTCACGACGTTAAAACAGTCTCTCAATACCGATATTAACTCTTTTCATATAAGGACTTATATAACAATAAGTAAATACTTATATAGACTGATATGACAATAAGTATACAGAGGGAATAATATGACACTATTAACGAAACATTTAACGTTATGGACCATTTTGACTAACCAAGTGCACAATCAGAGACTATTTTAAAATTTTGATACGTTGAGGGACTATTGTGACTACTCGTTACACATTAAAGGACGAAAAGGACTTTTACCTAGTACTATATCTAGACAATATAGAAGTTAATTGAAATTCAAATAAAAATCTTCCCCATGACTTGGATCCTAACATTGATTTTTTATTTGTCGCTTGCGTCCAACTTTGCGATACAAGTAACAATAAAAGCACTTGGTCGCTTAGGTGGGATAAATTATATCTTAAATGACGTGTGTACTAAACATGTCTTGTATATTTTGTTCCACTTGAGCTAGAATTAAGTTGGAGGCATATTATTGATTTTGACGTGTTTAGTTGTCAAATAGATTTAATCCTCCTAAATCATTTTTTTAAAACCAAAAGGAGGAGCAACAAAGGACTACTACCTTAAAAGATTATATAGATAAAAGGAGAGAAGAGAAACAAAGGAGGGGGACACATACCAAAACCTCCTAACAATTAACAAACCTAAAATTTGGTAACCCAAGCCTATCTTGAACATAAAAGTTATTGATGAAGGCATGGACTTCCAACCAAATAGTGATACCCTGAATATTAAGCCATGTGGAAGCAAGCTTATCAGCACATTTGTTTCCTTCTCTGTAAATATGAGTAACACTATATTGCATCTGCCTTAGAATAAAAATATAATTCTTCCATCTATTTCTTAAAGTGCAAGGAACTAGATCAATGTTGGAAGCAACTAAGACTACTAATGATGAATCAGTTTCAATCCATAGCTTTCTCCATCTTCTATTATGGGCCATTTCAATTGCTCTCATGACTGCTGATAGCTCAGCATGGAAGACAGTTCCACCGCCTAAGTTCTCAACAAAGCAAAGTAGGAAGACAGAATTAGAGTCCCTGAAAATACCTCCATAAGAGGAAGAGTCAGAACTAGAGGACCCATCTATGTTGCATTTTATCCAATCATTTA